>Ga0187844_10000064_pt1 | contig 72497 bp, 67 predicted proteins | sample SpaLakP09_SKY_50_FD_134517 | JGI IMG/M metagenome (GOLD analysis project Ga0187844, IMG submission 134517) | Oligotrophic lake water microbial communities from Sparkling Lake, Wisconsin, USA - SP09_SKY_50 | ecosystem: Environmental > Aquatic > Freshwater > Lake | place: USA: Sparkling Lake...
CGCTGCTTGGCGGCGCCTATGCGGTCGGCCGCTCGCAGACCGAGCCGGTCGCGACGCCCATTGCTGAGGTCACGCCGGCGCCTGCAGCCAAGGTGGCCCAGACCGAACCGCGCCGCGCGGCGCCCACCGAGCCTGTGCGCACGCAGAGCCAGCTCTGCAACGGCTGCGCGCGCGTGACGGCCGTGCGTACCGAAGTCCGCGAGGGTGAAGCCACGGCATTGGGCACCGTCGGCGGCGCGGTCATCGGCGGCCTGCTGGGCAACCAGGTAGGTGGCGGCACGGGCAAGAAGATCGCCACCGTCGGCGGCGCCGTGGCCGGCGGCTATGCCGGCCGCGAGATCGAGAAGCGCCAGCGCAGCACGGCGGTCTGGATCATCGAGGCCCGTGAGGGCGACGGCCGGCTGCGCCGGTTCGAGCGCAGCGCCGACCCAGGCTTGCGTGTGGGCGATGAACTGCGCCTGACCGACAACGGCTTCGAGCGCCGCTGAGATTGGAGCCCCTCGCCTGGGCTTGCGCCGCTGCACGCGGGCCAGCACAGTCGGTCTTGCAGACCGCGCTGCGGCAGTGCCGCAGCCCTTCGGCAGGCACATGACGCCCACTGGGCGTCATGTGTCCGGCCTCAGCCCCCGAGGGGACGGCGATGCTTCCGGCATTGAGCCGCAAGCACTTCGCCAGACGGGCCGGCGTCGGAGCGGCCCGGCGCTCGGCCCGAGCCAAGGCCCGACAGCCTCCTGGATTAGAGTTCTGGCCGCTGCGCCGGCTGCAGGTCCGGCCCGCCGCTTTGGCCCGAGGCGCGCCAGCGCGCCGAGGCGCTGGACAGCGTGTCTATCCACGTTTCGTCCGCGCTGCCCATCAGATCGGCGCCGACGGCGTTGCCAAGGTCGACCGGCCACTCCACGTGCGGGGCCTCCCATGACAGGGAGCGCAGCCCCACTTCGGCGGCCAACTTGGGCAGGCGCTTCCAGTGTTCGCCCAAAACGCCGTCGCCGCTCCAGGTCCATTGCCCGTTGACGAACAACACCAGGTCTGCCCCCAGGCCGAACTGGTGGAACGACTGCCAGGGCCTGGCCTTGGTGACGATGCCGCCCGGCCGCGTGCGGCCCTGCTCGTACAGCCACTGTTGGCGCTCGGGGGTGCGGAAGGCCTCGAACAGCCGGAACGGCCGACCCTCCGCAGCGCACTTGGCCAGCAGGTTGACGATGGCCTCGCGGAACTTGGGGTGTAGTTGGGCCAGGTCGTTCAGCCGGGTCTGCGGGTTGGACGGCAGTGCCACCCAGCTGCCTCCCGCTGCCACTGCAGGGGGTGCAACGGGCGCCGGCGCGGGTGGCGGCACGCTGATGCCGTCCACGGGCCGCACATAGTCGGCCCACACATGACCCGACTGCTGCAGATAGGACACCGGTAGCCACCCGCCGGCAGCGCTGCCGCTGGCCACGCAGTTCTGACCGCGCCGCAGCACGGCCAGCACGCTGGCGCCGGTGTTCGGGGCCGCGCGCAGGTTCAGCGCGGTGGCGGTCACTTCATAGGTGATGGGCATGATCAACCTTTCGCGACGAGTGCTTCGGCTTGCGCCACGGTCTGGGCCAGCGTCACCAGCGACGCTGTCAGGCGGGCCGCCGCCGTGCTGGCCGCTTCGGCCGTGTTGCCGCCCGAGCCCAGATCCTTGATGACTGCCGCCAGCTTTGCCCGCGCTTGCTCGGCCGCCTTCAGGTCGGTGTCGGCCTGGCTGAGGCCGGACGCCAGCGCGGCCTCGTTGCCCGGCGTGGCATGGTCGGCGTGCAGCGCGGTGATGCGCTTGCGCAGCTCGTCGAGCTGGGTGTCGATGCGCTTGACCTCTTCGGTGGTGGACTCGGGCAGCTTGGCCGCCCCCGCGCCGTCGCGCGATGTCTCGGCCGTGCGGCTGCCGAAGTAGAAGCTGACGACCGACGTGACCAGCGTGACCAGCGCCGTGATGATCTGCTTCTCCATGTCGATGGTCTCGGCCGGTTTGGGCGGCTCGATGCGGTACAGCTTCAGCTTGGCGCCGTCCTTGTCCATGCTGTCGACGACCGCCGCGATGCCTAGCTTGCGGTAGCGCTCGGTCTCGGCCTGCAACTCGGCGGTCGTGCCGACAAAGGCGGCATCGCCCAGCGATTTCTCGCCCAGCCCGGCCTTGACGACCAGGGTCTGCAGGCCGAAGACGGCGAACAGCACCATGACACCAGCGGCCAGCAACGTGCGGATGGAGCCGGCCGGCAGCCCGAAGGCTTCGGCCGGTGCCGCCAGCCCCAGCCAGCGGAACACGACGGCGATCAATGCCAGCGACGAGGCAAAGATGATCAGCATGCCGATGAACCAGATCGGGTTGGAGCGCGCGGTCTGGGTCGACAGGGACAGCACGGCGGAAAAGCCGAACACCAGCAGCAGCAGGCCGGCGGCGACGGCGATGCCGGTGGTGCGCTGGTTCTTGTCGACCGTGGTGGCTGTGGTCATGGGCAGGCTCCTTGGGGCTGGCTTGGCGGGTCGGGGGTGTTCGCGGCGAACGAGTATCTGGCGGGGTTGCTGCCTCGCCATCACTACTTCTAAGGACCGAATGGCTCAGCCGCCGTGAGCCCGCAACCCGTGCCGCTTCGGGCGCAGCAACCACTCCCGGCTTGCGTGCCAGCGACGAGTTGCGGCGGACCGGGAACGGCTTCAGGGGCAGCCGAAGCTCAGCAGCCGCGTGATCTCGGCGCGCACACTGGCGTAGGCCACACTGCCTTCTAGGTGGAACCACGGCTTCATCAGGCCGGCGCGGACGGGCAATTGCTGGTGGCTCGCCCGAAGCAGCGGGTCCCGGGGTTCGGGGCGGGACAGCAACAGCAGGTAATCCTGCCCCTCGATGAAGGAGGGTTCGTCGTGCACGTGCAGACGTTGCTCAGCCGACACCAGTGTGCCGCCCCTGCGCAGGACGGGCAGCCAGTCGGTGTGGCTCCCGTCCGACGGGCGTTTGATGACGTCCAGCACGTCAAAGTCCACCTTGGAATAGACCATCGTCCCCGCCGCATTCAGCCGCGGCAGCGCCTCGCGGGCGCGGGCCAGGGCAACCATCTCGGCGCGGCACAGTGCCCAGTGCATCAGCTGCGCGCCCCTTGAACCCAGTTCCGGCCGAGCGGCTAGACGGGAGGCGGTGCGGTCGTCGTCGCTGCTGACCACGACGGTCTCCCGACTGGCGTCGAGCTTGGGGCCGGTGAGCGGCAGGCGGTCGATCTGTGCGATCTCTTCCGACGTCCACGGGCGGGTCGGTGCCGCACAGGCCGGCATCGCGATGAGGCCTGCCATCAGCAGGCACAGCTGCAAAGTCCTCATGCGGTTTGGCCGGGCAGCGCGCGGCGTAGTTGAATGGCTTCGGCCACGTGGGCGGTCGCGATGTCCGCCGAGCCGGCGAGGTCGGCCACGGTGCGGGCCACGCGCAGCACGCGGTGGAAGCTGCGCGCCGACCAGCCTAGCTTCTCGGCCGAGCGCTCCAGCAGCGCCTTGGCGGCGGGCTCCAGCACGGCGTGCGTGGCCAGGTCTTGCGCCTGCAGCAGCGCGTTCGCCACGCCCTGTCGCGCCAGCGCCCGCTCGCGCGCCGCCGTGACGCGCTCGGCGACCACTGCGCTGGCCTCGCCCGGGGCCAGGTCTTGCAGCTGGCTCGGCGGGATGACGGTGACTTCGATGAGCAGGTCGATGCGGTCGAGGAAAGGCCCGCTGAGCCGACCCTGGTAACGCGCGATCTGGTCGGGCGAGCAGCGACAGGCTTTCAGCGGATTGCCCAGGTGGCCGCAGGGGCAGGGGTTCATCGCGGCGACCAGTTGTAAGCGCGCCGGGAACTCGGCCTGGCGCGCCGCGCGCGAGATGAGGATGCGGCCGGTCTCCAGCGGCTCGCGCAGGGCTTCCAAGGCAGCACGCGGGAACTCGGGCAGCTCGTCCAAAAACAAGACCCCATGCTGGGCCAATGAAATCTCGCCCGGTGGGCAGATTCATAGTTGGACCGGCCTAGGTTCACAATTACGCCGCAAATAAGAATCGTGGGCCTCGAGAAACGAGCGCAAAGCGATGAAGCCAGGCACGTTCGACTATGTCGCCCAATCGCAGGGCTTCACAGAAGGATCTCTCAGGGCGGGCTGATCGCTTTCACACGAGACCGTCGACATAAACGCCAGAGCGAAACCGATAGATGATCGGCAGCGCTTGACCAATAAAGCTCTTCAGGTCTCCTGCAAAGCGCCCAAGAACGTCGTGGGAATCGATGAGGGGCAGCAGCATTTGAATGGCCCTTAGGGAGCGTCCCTCTGAGTCATGATTGTCCCTGAGCAACGACTCGCGAAACAAGCAGATGGCAGCTGCAAGCGCATCAATGGACCGGCAAGCAATGAGGTGGCCAGCCTCTAGGTCCGGCTTCCGGTAAAGCCGCTTTACCCCGCCCGACAACTCGGCGAAGAACTCTCTGGAGACATCACTGGAAAGTGCATACATGGTTCGATGGACTTCTCGCTCATCCATGTACACCGGATCGGCCGTTCTGAACAAGCCGTGATCGCGCCAGATTGGTGCCGATGGAATCCGTGTATCGATAGCCTGTCTAAGGCAAGGAGCACATCGCTTGTATGAGCCGCCCTCAGGCATCGCCTTTCCTGCACGATAGGAGTACCAGTTCTTGCTATCTGGTGCGCCTCCAAAGATCCGGTTGATGTCAGCGGGCGAAGGTTTATTGCCCGATGCCTTGTGCAGGCTGGCTTCGATCGCGAAGTAGTACGCCTTGCACCTAAGCGCATAAGCGGCTGTTTTCTTGCGTCGACCACCCCGTCTCTCGCTGTCAACTAGCTCGTTGCGAATAAAGCTTTCTTGCATGTGGAACTTCAGTCTTCTGCAAATGCTGCCGAGCGGCAGTCGGATGAAGTTCGTATTGTGTGAGTTCCTAAGAGCTGACAAAAGCCCTTGTGACGCAATACTCTTTCTGCAACGCGCATCAAGTAGGAATGTTCTAACTTCGGATGTTTGAACTCGTTAAAAAACGGAGATGACAAAGCACTGTTTCGAAGGTCCACTGCTGAAGTGGAAAAAACGAAGCGTTGTCTTTCGGCCGGAGCTTGCGTGAGTTTCGACGTGAGCGTGGACTTGGGCTGAAGTCAATCGCGCCGCGCAGGTTTGTCAATTGAATCGCCCGGGTTCAGTAGACACCATTGAGCCTCAAACTGAGGCCCTGAGGAGGTGCCATGACAGCGAAGCAACCTTACCCTGAAGAATTCAAGATCGAGGCAGTCAAGCAGATCACGGAGCGAGGACATCGGGTGGATATGAAGTTTCCATCATCGTTCGCGTACCTGCTACGTGATCGGCGCTGTGCGCTCCGCCTGCGTCTGAAGACCGTGGCGATCAACGCTGGACTGTCGATCAGTTACTTGCAGCAGATGGAAGTAGGTAAGAAGCCCGCACCTCCCCAGACCGTCGTGGATCGCCTCGCTATCGCGCTGCATCTCTCGGACGAGGAATTGGTCCTGATGACCCGCGCCGCCGAGGCGGCCCGACGGCGTGCCCAGCTCGAACTGGGTGGCGCGTCCGACCAAGCTATCGAGGTGCTTGAGAAGCTGCTTGCTTCACTGGATCGCTTGAGCGACCACCAGTTGAAAGTGCTCGACGTGGTCCTGGATCCATCACAGGAGGTTCGAACTGTGACCCGCTGACCTGAGAAAGAGGCGACCCCAGCCGCGGGAACGGCTGGGGTCAGGCCGAGGGGGACGGCATACCCATGCCGAACCAAACACACCGCTAGATTACCCCTCCCTTCGGCCGAGTCAAGGCCTCTTCACCCGAATTTCCCATCCATCGGATGCTGAGTTTTCACTCGGCAGGAAGAAAAACTGCCTGGACGATTCTCTCGGCCAGGTTGCGCCATGCGAGATGGCGCTTGAAGGGATAGCTGTATGGCCCAGCCTATATATGAAATTGGCTCCAAAGCATGGGTTGACTTCGTCCGCACCTCACCTTTGGCGAGAAATCCACTGGGCCGCAGTCGACCCACGCAGCGATTCGCACCTCAACGCCTCCCTTGTTCAGGCAAGGCAGCGGTCGCCGAAGGCGGCAACGAGCTGACCTTGGTATTGCTCGTCGACCTAATGCTCGGCATGGGCCTCGTCAAGTGGTTCAAGGAACAGCCGTTCAAACTGACGGAGGCGGACCATGGGGTCGAAGCAGTTCCCGACCTGATCTTCGAGTGGGTGTCTGGCGGCCTTCAGGTCGGCGAGGCTAAGTCAAAGCGCCACCTCACCCTCGAGACGGAAGCGAAGTGCAAGCAGATTGCTGATGTCCTCGAAAGAGGGGCGGTCAGCTACGCGCTGCTCAACGACAAGGACCATCTCGGCGACCCCTTGTGGACCAACGTCCGCAACATAGCGTTGGCCAAAGCGTCGGCGGTCCTGCCTGAGGAGATCAAGCGCGTCATTTCAGCCCTCGAGGCCGGTCCGGTTGCTGTCGGAGATCTCGCGCAACAAGGCATCCCGCTGGAAGCGGTCCGGGTCCTGGTGGCGAGTGGCCAGGCGTTCTTCAACCTGCGAGAGAAGGAGGCAGTGCACACCATCGTGTCGCCGGCCGTGGACCCGAGCCCATACCAGGAGCTGTTCGGCGCGAAGCCGACAGCCGAGCGCTGGTGGAACTCGTTGACGCCCTGGACACCGCGGTCGGTCCCGAGGGGAGAGCGGTCATGACGCAGTTCCGCCACTCCCTCATTGGACAGGGCGCCACGCTCGTCGTCGGCCCCACAAAATGCATCGTCCAGTCGCTCGACGAGCGAGGCGCTGTCCTCGCGCATCTTCAAACCGGCGAACTGCGCTGGATTGGTTGTGTACCGCTCGAAGCGCTCACGTTGGGCGCGCGCGTGAACGCTGACGGAGAGTTCGAGGTCGTTGAGTTGACGGCGGAAGAACAGGACGCCATTGAACGCATCCCGGTGGCCATGCGCTCGGAGGCGACATCGAATCGAGGCCTGTCCTTGCTACGCTGGATCAATGGCCTGAAGCAGCTTGGCATCGAGCTGCCCGTAGACCAGGACGAGCTGGCGATTCGCATGCTGCAGCTCAAGCCGACCCTTCCGTTGGACACGGAGCAATTCACGGCGCGAACCATCCATGACCACTGGCGAGGCATGGAGCGCAATGCGGGAGACGCGAGGACAGTGTTTCCGTCTTTTCATCGCCGCGGTTGACCGGGCGTGTCTCGGACAGCGGCTGAGCCGGAAAGGTTGCTTGGAGTACGCCTGAAGCAATCGAAGAGTGAGTCGGGACCGCTGCGAGTCGTGGACATCGAGAACGCCCACGTGCTGGACGTGACGATCGCCAACCGCGTGGAAGGCGCCACGCCGATCGAGCCGTTGTCGAAGGCAACCATTAATCGCAGGTTCCATGGCTTCTTCACCGCCTACGACGTTGCCGTACGGAACCAGGGCAAGCGGCAGGCCGACAAGCGGTTCAGGACTGCCGGCGCACGCATGAACGCACAGATTCCATTGCTGTGCGCACAGTTCGACGACATCGACTTTGGTGTCTATCTGGTGGATGAGCGCAACGGTCTGCCGTGGGGGAGGGCTTATCTGACCAGCGGCGTCGACGAAGCCACGGAGAGCTTCCTCGGCGCAGAGCTCAGTCACCGGCCGCGAGATGCATGGTCGGCCATCTCCGCAGTGAACAGTGCAATCCAGCGTGCGGACATGTCATTGCCGCAGTACGCGTTGTGCAAGCAGGCGCTGTATGCCCACGGCGCCATTGGCACCATCGAGATGGACAACGCGCTGTACAACCACGGCGACCAGTACATCGAGGGATGCATCGCTGACGCTGGAGCAATTCCTGCATGGTCTCAACCGTTCAAGCCGACTAACAAGCAGTTCATTGAGCGGTTCAACGGTCAAGTCAAGGAGGACTTCACGCCGTTCCTTCTTGGAAATCGTGGCAAGAAGTGGGACGTTGAGGGCCTGAAGGCGGGCGTCGCTTCTGCCACTTGCGGGCTGAGTCTCTTTGCCCAGATGTTCTACCGGTGGGTGTCCGACGACCACGCCAACAAGCCGCGCGAGGACGGGTTGTCCACCAAGCAGCGATGGGACACCTACTTCCAGGGGCGTTCACCTCTCATGCCGCTCGACACGCCGGGATACCGGCTGATCGGTACGTTGCGCGGAACGCTGAGGTTTCGTGCTTCCGACGGGCTGCTGCGGCTCGGGCTGCGGTACCAGTCTCTTGGCCTTTCCGACCTCCGAAAGCGACTGGGTGCTGACGCTGAAGTTCAGTACCGCATCCATCCCTACGACCTGTCAAGCATCTACGTCTTCAACCCGCGGCTCAAAGTCTTCCTCGTCGCAGAGTGCATTGAGCCGCTCGACTACATCGTGGGCCTGACCAACTACCAGCAACAGTTGATCCTCAAGCGTTGTCGAGAGAACAGGCGGCACAACCCAAGTCTCCTCGACATGGTGGCGGCGCGCGAGCAGTTGAAGGTGGATGTGCAGCAGCTCTTGAAGTCCAAGAAGATGGTCGAGCGCCGGCGGGGATATCGCATGGATCAGGAGAGCGAGCAAGGCAAGCAACCGTCCAGCACGCCCTCACAGGACGCTGGCGTACCCGGCGACGCTGCAGCCAAGCAGAAGACCGGCAAGGTGATCGTGATGACCGATGTCGAGCGAATGATCGCCGAGCTCGATGAGTACGAGCTTGAACCGGAGGCCGCATGACAGGTGCGCCTGACCGTGGCCGCTGGCGCGGCGTAACCCTGGACGAGAGGGCGGCCTTCTTCAAAGGCGTCTGGTTCCGCACGAAGGCTCGCGACAGGATTCTGGAGACCGTTCGCCGACGGCTTGTGTATATCGACATTCATGCCAAATCTCGAGGCATCTCGGTGCTGTGCGAGAGTGGCGGCGGCAAATCCACGCTCCTTGAACATCTGGCGAAGCTCTACCCCCGGGAGGACCAGAACGGCAGGACCCGTGCGCCTTTTGTCCTGATGAAGTTGCCGAAGTTGTTCTCGCCATCGCAGCTGTTGACCATGGCGCTTGACGCAGTCGGAGATCCCGATCCCTCCGAAGGGAAGCTCAAGGTACGGCAGGACAGACTAAGAGACCTGCTTCGCAAATGCGACGTGAAGATCCTTGCCGTCGACAACTTCCACGATATCCCGGAACGCGCTCGGTCGACCGTACGCACCGTCGGGAACTGGTTCAGGGACCTCGTTGACGATGTGCCTCTGTTGCTCCTGACGCTGGGTACGGAGGACGCCAAGTCGGTGCGTGTCTTCAATACGCAGCTTCGACGGCGACAGATGACGGAAGTGGAGATGGAGCCGTTCGAGTGCAAAACGGAGGAAGGCAAAAAGGAATGGCTCAAGCTGTTGGAGCAGATCAACGACGTATTGCCTCTCATGGAAGACAGCACCATTCATTTGAAGCCTATCCGAGGTCAGCTGTTTATCGCCTCGCGTGGCAACTTTGACTACCTCATCGAACTTGTCACTCAAGCGTTCACGCGCGTCGTGCAGGATAGTCGCGAGAGGATCGAGACGCGGGACTTCTATGACGCGTTCATCGACACGCACGGCACGGTGGCGGACGGGAGCAATCCTTTCTCCGAGGACTTCAAGCTCCATTTGCTGACCGGTCCCGGGGAAATCTTCGAAGACCTGGCGCTCGGAAAATCCGTGACAGTGAGGGGCGGGCATGTATCTGTTTAGGCCTGACCCTCTGCCCGACGAGTCGTTGTCGTCGTGGCGCCAGCACGCGGCCCAGGTGAACGGTTACCGCCTTTTTCCAAGCGGGCCGGAACTGCGCAGATCTGACCCTGACGTTGGGAGTTCCAAGCTGCATTGTTGGCTGGCCGAGCGATTCGGAAGGAATGCAGAGATGGTGAGCGGCATGAGTCTTGCGTCCTTCTCGAAGTCGTTGGGCGCTGACGCAGGTGGGCGAACAAGGTGGCTCGTCCCGCTCAGATACAGCCGATCGAAAGTGCCGTATGGGCCGGCGTACTGCCCTATCTGCCTTGCGCAGGGAGAGAGGCCCTACTTTCGCAAGCACTGGCGATTGGCCTTCGAGTGTGCTTGCGTCCTTCATGGGTGCATGCTCCTTGAGTCATGCACACATTGCGGACTGCTGGTCTGGCCTAGCTGCTCGACCACGCCCGCGCTATTCGAGGAGGCACAAGCATCTCTTGGTGATTGTCCGAGGTGCGGCTTTCGCCTCTCGGAGGCGTCGACACTTCCGGGTGATTCCATCATCCACACCACCGTGACGCTCCGGCATGTGCTGGACGCAGGACACGCACCTCTGAGTGGTTGTGATGTGGTCCCAGCGAGGGAGTACTTTGACGCACTGGCGACTGTCTCCAACCTGTTCCTCAGACGTCGCGTGGCCAGCGCGATTGTCGGGTCGGAGTCTCGATGGTCGGGGCTTGCTGAGAAAGGACTCGCCACAAGCATGGGTCGTGTTGAGTACCTACCGATCGAATTGCGATCCGAGGTCGTAACAAGCGCCGTCGGCGTCCTGGCGGATTGGCCCACGAACTTTCTCGCCTTCTGCGAAGCCTGTCGCTTGTCAGTCCAGCACTTCAGCGACGCAGCTACGCCTGCCCCACCCTGGTTGCTAGAGGAGGTCGACCAGCGCTGCAGGCGCAAGCCTTATCGCGTGCCAGACGAGTTAGTCGATGCAGCGGAGAGGCAACTGGCCTTGGCAGGCATAGAACCCACCAAGCAGAACCTGGCGGCAGCAGTGGGCAGCGATTGGTGCGAGGCCGTGGCTCGGCGGTTCCGACCCTCAGTCCGCGCTTCCTTGGGCGACTTGGATCGGTTGATCGGCGCACTCGCGACGCACGCTGCTGCGCGCCATCGCCGGCGCAGCAGCCTGTTCACCGCTTTGCGCGACGTTGCGGTGGTAGGGGCCGCAGTGTTGCTTCAGGTTCCCGTCGCCGTCTCAGCGTTGCAAAGCTTGGCCGAATGTCGATCGTCGCTGGCGTCGATTGCTCTGTTGTCAGGCGCAGCGCAGCGTCTGCATGCATTGGTGCTGACGGCGACAGAGAAATCAGCGTTCCTGGCCGTGGAGCTCTGGCCGGATCACCCTGACCGAAACGGTGTTCGGGGTAGTTGTGACGTCGCGCGTTCGGCAACGCGACTCTTCAATGCTCTATGCCGGCAGCTGAATGTTCAGCGATCAACTGCTGCGTTCGCGGCGGCTATTCAATATCTAGAAGGTCAGACATGGCAGTGAGGTTCATGTTCCGTCCCAGATTTGAAGCCGGTAACTCGGTTGCCGGCTACCTGGTGCACTACGCGGATGAGAATTGCTTGTTCGGTATGCGCGGACTTGGGAAGGTGCTGCGATGCAGTGCCCTGGAGCTAGCTGGCAAGCCGCGGCACAGGCTTGCGTCCTGGCTCTGGAGGAGCGAAGAGCTGTCCAGCGACCACGCGTCCGCCTTCTCAAAGGCACCAGCCATTCAGGTGAGCGGCGAGCGCTGCAGGACGAGGTTCTGCACCTTCTGCGTGGCATGGTCCAAGAAGTGGGTCCATCCAGTGGAATGGGATTACCCGGCGTCATACAAATGCGCGGTGCACCACTGCCTGTTGATTGATCGCTGTCAGGTGTGCGACCACGTCTTTGACCATTTGGAGATGCCGCGCCCGGGTGTTTGCCAGTGCGGAGCGGAAGTTGCTGAAATGCGCAGCCCGTACATCCCTGTGTGGGCGCCAGCAATCGACTGGGTGCTCGCTCCTGGCCGGGCGCGCGAAAGCCGCCTGAACCGGGAGATGCGGGTGGTGACCACCCTGCGCTATATGAACCATTTGAGCTCTAGAGGCTACACCTTGCTAAACAGCGAGAGGCGGCTCTTCCTGACCATCGACGACGTTTTTGATGCGGAGCGAGCCTTCAAGAGTTGGCCAAAGTCGTTTGGTGGCTTCCTAAGAAGCGCCGGGTGGCACGCTGGGGCCGAGGCTCGACTAAGCATCCGTTCCCAGTTATGCCCCGAGCTCTTCCCGGCAATCCAGGAGGCGCTCGAGTCGGAGATGTCCTCAGTGGTAGAGGAGCTAGTGGATGCGCACGCCAGGGCTAAAGATTCGCGCGCAGATGAGCCGAAGTTGTACTTCCCGGAGATATTTTCCGAGTGCGCGTTTCCTGTCAGAAATACAAAGCGCGTCAGGAGTTGGAGCAAAAAGACTCCGGACAAAGAGTGGCACTTTCACTGCCTTGCTGCCTCGACCGATCCAGGAGACGGGCAACTCGGGGCTGACCTCAATGCCTGCCTGCCCAAGGGAAGAACACTTCGGCTGGTGCTGATATGGCTTACCACCATGGCGAGGCAATCGAGCTCTCCAATGATACGGATGGACACAGCCTATGAGGTGATGGAGCAGGTGGGCCTCAACATGAATTCAGGAGGGGCGATTGGCAGTCGGACCAATTTCTTTCAGCAAGTCGCCGCACTGGGTCGTACGCGCTTCGCGTCGCGAGTCGGTGCAGGCACTTTAGTTTCGCCGGCAGTGTTTGATGGTGTTGTAATCGAAGGCTTCATCTGGGAAGGTCCGAAGTCTGATCAGCGTTGGCTTCGGTTGTCCGATTGGTTCTACGACGAGGCGCTGAACAATGCGATCCCGGTGGATGGAGCACTTGTCGCCGCTTTGAGATCGCGCACTTTGGCGCTCGATGCGTACTTCTGGTTATCGCGGCAGAATGCGGACAAGTTGTCCTCCAGACTATTTCATTGGGAGCGTCTGTTAAGTGACTTCTGCAGCGAGCACAGCATAATGAGTGGGCAGAGGAAGGCTTTGTTCAATGCTTTTCAAGACGTCGCGACTGCATGGCCCGGCCTGAGGGTTTCCACGTCCGCCGATGGCATTTACTTGGCACTCGACACGGGCAAGTAGAGGAGCCCGTCTAGGGTGGCGCGACTCGCTTGCAAATGGTAGTTCTTCACGGAAATGAGTCGCCCCGGGTTTCGCGGATCCCACAGGATAAAACCAAGAGATCGCGGCCGGGCGGCGGGAACGTTAGCTTTTCAGCGTCGAATCTGTTGCGGCTGAACGTCGCGCAAGCGTCGTGACTTGCCTTCAGCTGCCCGTAAAGCCGAGTGGCAGGTTTACGGCGCCCGATACGGCGCGACCATCGGCGGCTCCGGGTCGGGAGCGCCATTCCAACGCTTCAAGCAGCAGACACTCGATGACGACTGCTGCGGGCAGCCAGGCAGGACGACCGCAGCACCCTCGACATCGGTCGTTGAACCCGTCAGCTGGCCAGGTGCACCGGCGCCTGCTTCATACCAGGGAGGGTGAACTCGGCGGCTGATCGCCGATGACGTCAACCGCTGCAGAGCAGCCTCTCACTGTCCGGACGTCGGCTTCAGCCGGCCGAGCGGGTTCACCCGATGGGATTTCACCAGACTGCCCAAAGCCATCCGTGGTCGCTGGGCTAACTGACCGACGTCAATTTGACTTCGCCATGCGCTTACGCACGCGAGGCCGAGAATGGCCGTTGAGGGTCAACAACAAGAGGAACGACATGGGAGAAGTGTTTGAGGAGATCGGCGATCACTGGCGCGACGATGCGTTCGACCGGATGGCCTACGCGACGTACCTGACGGGCTATCCGCGTGGCAAGGTGCTCGGAGCGGGCGCGATTCCCAAGATCAGGCCGTTCACAATGGCGTTGGACGCGAGCTGGGGAAGCGGAAAGACATTTTTCATCCAACGCTGGTCCCAGGATCTGCGCGCCTCCAGCGACGAGGTTCCCGGCCACACGGTCGTCACATTCGATGCCTGGGCGGCCGACTACGCCGCAGATCCACTCGTGGCGTTCATGAGCGAGCTCAGGTCAGAACTCCAGCTCGCGGTCAAAGAAGGCGGCCTCGCACCTGCCGCCAAGGCCAAAGCCTCCAAGGCACTGACCGCAGCGACGAAGAGCGTGCGAAAACTGGCGTTGCCGGTGACCGGGCTAGTCGTCAAGAGTGTGCTCAAGAAGGTTTCCGGTGTGGACCTGTCTGAGGTCGCCGAGGCGATTTCGCCCGATGACTCGACCTCCGCCTCGGCTGCGTCAGCTGCGAGCCGCGAGGCCGTCAAGCTGGAAGACTACGTGTCATCCAAACAGACCGATGCCGTCCTGGACAAGTTGTTCAAGGTGCAGATGAGCGAGCACGGCAAGCGCAAGCAGTCCATCGAGGACTTCAAGGAGGAGCTTGGCACCGTACTAGAGGTGCTTGGCTCTCGCGAGGGCTATTCCGGGCCGCTGTTCGTCGTCATCGACGAGCTGGACCGCTGCAAGCCAAGTTTCGCCGTAGGCCTGCTGGAGGCGGTGAAGCACATCTTCGGCGTGCCGGGTGTGTGCGTCGTCATCGCGACCAACATGGAGCAGCTTGCCCACACCGTGAAGGCTGTGTACGGTGAGGGCTTCGACGCGCGCACGTACCTGCAGCGATTCTTTGACGCGATCTACGCGCTGCCAACGGCGACGGGGTCCCGCATGCTCGATGTCATGCTGAAAGAGCGGCCGATTTTTTCCAACCAACAGCGCTGCAAGTGGGCGTTACCTCGCAGCGATTTCTTAAAGGATGGCTACGGCAACGGCAAAACGGGCGTCCTCGCTTGGATCTTTGATGGACTACGGCTTGACCTGCGCTCGCAAGGCCAGGTGCTGGAGATCATGGAGGCGGCTGCCCTCGGGGTCGCCGAACCGCGCACCATCCACGCGGCTTGGCTTGCGATAGTCTGTGGACTGTGGCACTCCCATCGAGTTGCCTTCCGTGAAGTTGAAGAGCTCGCACGCGCAGGAAGCAGCGGGGACGAGGTCTGGAAGCCGCTGGGTTTCGACGGAGTGCGCCGGAAACACTTCCAAGCGTCAGCGCATCGGGGCAGCGCCAACGAACAGCCCGTGTCCCTCAGGGATCTGGGCGCCGCGTACTGTTCCAAGGCAAAGCTGAGTCTCTCGGAGCTCGATTCGAGGCTGAGCGTTGAGTCCCGCGGTTTCTCGGCACTGGTTGACCGAGAACTGGCACATGACGCGCAGCAGGCTCACAACCCGCGCATACACGATTCATCTGGACTAATTGAGTACTTCGCGCTGGTGAGAACTGCCGGCCATTTCAAAGTGGATCACCCGAGCTGACACCACGAACGATGAACAGCGTGAAGCAAGCTCTTCTTGCGCCGAATGAGCGAGATGCTCGCGCAGGCGCCTGGTGCCGGATCAATGCGCTGATCTTGTTGGACGCAGCGGCTACTTCTATGGACACCCTGCAGGAAACACCAGTGCCATGACGCCACCGGAAAAGAAGCGCAGCAATACCTCCTCGTGGGTCGACCAACGGTACGCCAAGCGGCTCGCACGCCAGGCAGTGGTGACGCTCGATGCGGATCGCGACGACGCTGATGCGCTGCGGAAACTCGCGACAATGCGCCAGTCCCCGCTATTCCTTCGCGAGGAACGTACACGCATTGGTCCTGGCTTCAAGACGGGAATACGGGTATGGCACTTGGACACCGCGGTTCCTCAAGCGGAGATCGACACGTACGCGCCAGGACGCAAGACGCTGCCAGGGATCAAGGTGTTCACCGTCGACTATGACGAGAAGGGTACTGCCCGCCTCGGCCGTGGCGCAGGTGCGCTGCTGGCCAACGTCAGCCAGCATGCCCTTGAGCGCCTCTTTGAACGCCTCCGCACGAACGCCCTGAATGACGTCGTGCGTGAAGCACTGAGACCACTCTCAAGCCTAAATTCGCCGGAGGTCGAGAATCGCGGTCAGGAAACTGAGCTACCCTTGCCAATGCTTGGCGTCATGCACGCCACGGTCGAGCTGACGTGCGATGCCGGTGGAAAAGGAGTACGCGCGTTTTGGCAGATCAAGACGTTCGTTGCCCACCCAACTGATTAGGCGAACCTCAATCTTGTCGTTCAGGGACGCAGGAAGCAGGAGTCCACTGGCGCCGAGGTCGGCTCTGACTGCGTGAGGTGCCATGCCCGACAGGTCAAGCCCACAGACCGGTCGCTCAAGACTCCGTCCATCGCGCTCCTATCCCGGAATGTGCGCGTCACCGGTCACACGATGCGCGACGGCGACCGACAGAGAACGCTGCAAAGCGGGTCCCCGCACAATCCGACGCCGTCACAAGGGCAAAACCGCAGAACTGCCGCCGCCGGGCCGCGACGGCCGTTCAAGCAGTAGTTGCGCTTCTCCTATGTCGCCTGGCGAGCGCCAGTTCAACGCATGCTGTCGTTGAGCGTGGCTGCCAAACGGTAGGCTGCACTCTTGAGCCTCGCGACCAGCACAGCGTCCCACCGGTCGATATAGCTCTGTTCGATGAAGCGACCGTCGGGATAAAAGCCGGAGCTCAGAACGACTTTGCAGGACTCGGTAGCCCACGCGGAAGCCTCAGGAGGCAGGGGCGTCGCGACGCCGACAGTCGTAGCGCTGGCGCGCAAGGCATCTAAACCGCCCAAGCGGTTGCGGATCAAGCCTCCGTCCCACAGTGAGTGGAGGTTGGTGCCACGCCCGAACGCTTGCACCTGGGATAAGTTGCCGCCCTTGTCGCCCCTAAATCCGGCATGCAATGGTTGGTGGAGGTCGCCAACGAGATGGATCACCCACTTCAGCGCCGTGAGGCGCTCGGCATCTGGGGCCCTGGACTTCAGAACAGCCACCTGCCTATTGAGCGCTTCGACTACGCACTGGTCATCGTCGCAGTCTCGCGAGCGGTCGTAGGAACAGTCTCCCGGCGATGGATTGACGTAGTGCCAGGCTGCCGTACTCGGTGAGCGGACCTCATCAGCCCAGGTGGAGACGGATGTCAGGGTGGAACCGGGCTCGGCAGCCAGCAAACGGGTGATGGCGGACTGTGCTGCGGGCGTCAGTTGGCTGTGGGCGAGTTCGGCATTCAAGCGATGGCCATCGGCGCCCCAGGCATGTACGGTCGATGAGCCAGTCAGAGCGACTAGGAGCGTCGCGGTTAGCGAAATCAGTTTCATGGACGCGGTTGCGAAAACCCTAGTGTCCGACATGTGCTTCAACCTGGGCATGCGCATGCACGACACGGCTAAAGTGTCCTACAGGGAGAAGCTGCGACAGACGGCATCACCAAGTCGACACGGAGTATTGAATGACCAAATCCCTGCAGCAGGTACTGAGCCAGATTGCCAAGCTGGAGAAGCAAGCAAAGGCCCTGCGCGACAAAGAGAAGATCGGCGTCGTCGCTCGCATTCGCGAAGCCGTTGCCCATTACGAGATCACGCCGGCTGAGCTCTTTGGCGGCGTCGCACCTGCTGCTAAGACTCGCAAGGTCCGAGCCACAGCGACGAGCAAGTCCCCTAAGCCCGCCACGAAGTCTCCGTCTGTAGCCAAGTACACGGATGAAACTGGACGCACTTGGAGCGGCGTCGGTAAGCGCCCGAATTGGTTCAAGGACGCGCTGGCTGCTGGGAAAACCGCGGAGGACTTACTCATCAAAGTGTGAAAGGACAGCAGAAACCGGCTGCTCGTTCGTTTGCCTGAGCTGGAAAGGCTCTGAAGCCTTTCCCAGCGTCGCTGCTGGCGCTGGGTCGTGGTGTTGATCCGGATAGGTTGCAGTGCCGCTGATCGCCTGAGCCCAACCCTTGGATGGGCGGCATTACGCAATAGCGGCTGGCACGTTTCGCCGCGTACAGCTGCGCATCGGCACGCTCGAGCAGGCGCTCGACGCTTTCACCGTGCTGCCACTGCGCCAAGCCAAAGCTGGCGGTGGCGCCCAACGCCTGACCGTCTTCCAGCGGAGCTCGCACTTCCTCCGCAAGCGCCTGACGCACTCGCTCGGTTGCCTCAATTGCACTTATCAACGGTGTCTCGGGCAGCACCAGTACGAATTCTTCGCCGCGGTAGCGGGCGACCCATTCAGGACCGGCGCGTGGGGCCTGAGGCAGCGCCTCACCCACCGCAGCCAGCGCACGGTCACCCGAGTGGTCGATTCGCCGAGCCAACTCGACACCTGGACCTCGGATACTTCGTGCACCATCACGAAGTAGCAGCCCGGAGGCAACCATGATGACTCCCGACGACCGCGAGCACGCCCTCGACCTGATGCAACAGGCTTCGCATCAGTTTTACAAGGCGGCTGTCCACATCCAGAACCACCCGTTCATCGAGTTTGCGGGCCTGATGAACGAATACATCAACGCCTGCAAGGCGGCCCATGCGCGGGGCATTGACTTCACCGAGTGCAATCGCCACTCCGGCCCGACCCTTCCGCTCCATCCAGTGATGTCCGACTACATCAACGAGAAGCTGGAATGTATCTTTGCTGGATCGAAGGTCCTCGACGCAGCTCACATGACACCCGAAGACAACGACGGCTTCGCAGTGCCTCCATTCGGCCGTCCCGCCTGAAAGAAGTCTGTGGGTCACGCGAAAGCGCGGTCGTGGCAGTCAATGAAGATGCGGGACCGAATTGTCCCCGCCAGCCCCCGAACGCCGGAAGCTGACCACGAGCACCCAGCCCAAGAGCACTGTGACCAAAGAAGCCATGCCAGATGCGAACAGCGGGTGTTGGCCCCACAGGGCCAGGTTGCCGAACTGCACGGCGTGGCCGAGCGACACCCCGAGGAAGGTCGCACCAATGATCGATGCACCCAGCACCACCGAGACAAAGGCATGTTGCGCATTCACTTGAATCCCCTGAACTGCCACGTCGAACTTCACTTGTAGCTGCGGGCTCCCTGGTTGGCCATGCCCGAGTTCGGTGGTCCATCCTCACGCCTATGGACTACGCCACGCTGTTGGTCACCCGGCCGGAGTACTGTACATAAAAACAGTATTATGGGTGGGCCGATTTTGCGGAGGCACGGACATGAATCTGAACTTGAACGATCCCGACAGCATCGTCAGGTGGTGGCGCTGCTACCCTGAGCGTCACTGGCTGTACCTTGAGGTCTTCGAGGAGCGGACACCGCAGTTCCGCCGGGCAATATGCAATGCGCGTCGGCGCATCCAGGAAGATCCGCTGTTCAGCCCAATCCAGGTCGAAGCACTTGCTCATGCGGCGCAGCCGGGTGTGGCGGCATCACATCTGCCGCCGATGGACGACGAGATCGCGGCCGACGCGGTGCGGACCGGTCTTCATTGATAGTTGCGCAAGCGCGGTCCATGCAGGACCCGTCGCAGTTGACCGAACCCAGCACAGATCAGAATCACCACGGAGCCGCCCTCATCCCCGCAAGTCGCCCGCTGCGAGCGTCGGGTCGGACGGTACGGCTCAACTCAGACCTCCGGACACCATGTTGGTCACGGTCATCGAGCTCTATTGGCAAGGCACCAAACTGTCGCGCGAAGCTCGGCGGCAGCTGACACCTGTGCGGGGCATCTTGACCGTGGATCGTCGGTGGACGCACGACGGCCTCGCCGACGCACCGCTGTACGCAGATATCAAGCCGTTCAGGTTGGAGACCCTGTGCCAGGTCAAGCTGCGCCTATGGCGTGGGCGCAATATCGTGCTCTCCGGAAAACAGCGTGCTGCAGCCCCGGGTCGCAAGTCAGCCGAGACTTACTACGAGCAGTGGTGGTGGTGTCGCGTGGTCACCGATGCAGTGCCGCCAGTGCCTGATCGGTCCTGACGGCATCAGCAAGGTCAAAGGCTTCAAGTGGCGGCGGCACAACGAGCTGCATGGCTTCCTCTGAGGTTCCGCGCAGCCAGCGGGCCCAATTCGAGGGCTCTACGTGGATCAGTGAGCGCTTGTCTTGCGCGTCGGGTGCCAGCTCGGGGTCAGACTTGTGCAGCCGCTTGAGCAGCGCATGCGTATCGCAGTTGGTGGTGAGCATGGTGAAGTTGGGGATCAACTCACCTGTCGTCAGGTCCGTCCATTCGGACCACAGGCCGGCCAGCATCCAAGGCTCGCCGTCAGCGCGCTTGAGCTGCCACCAGATGTTCTTGCCGGTCTCCCAGTTGGGCTCCTGGTACCAGGCTGCCGGCACGAGACATCGCCGGCCACTGGACCAAGCCGCCCGGAAGGTCACCTTCTTCTCGATGCCCTCAATGCGCGCGTTGTTGGTGCTGCGGGGCCGGCCGCGTTTGCCCGGCACCTTGCTGGGCAGGTAGTCGATACGCTCGGGCTGGCCGGGTCGGATCAGACCCCACTGTCCGACCTGGCCAACAACGTCGTCGCCAGCGGCGTGATAGAAGACCCCGTTCTGGTTTGGGCCGACTGTGCGAATCTCGTAGTCAGGAACGACCCAGCGCGCTGCGTGCCTGGCAACGTAGGTTGCGAAATCGCCCTTTGGGGTGACGTGATAAAGATTGCACATGGTCGCCGCGACGATAGCGCACGCAGGTGCCGGCGGCGGGCCATGAAATGCACTCTTCCCGCCGTACCAGGCTACAGATGGCCATACCGCGACGAAGCGCTACGCTTCAATGCTTGTCCGGCCCTATGGCCCCACATAGATCACGAGGCGGGAGTACACCTCGTGGATGTCGCCGAATTGGAGACTCAGGTGCTTCTGCGCACGGCGCACCTGCTCGTCAAGCTGAGCGTGAAATGGGAGCCCGTCATACCCGCGGCCTGGCGCCTTTCGATTAAGCCAATGGAGCCCCCCCAAAGCCGACCGTCGCAAGCTACTCCTCCTGACAAACGGCCTCAGGTCATCCAGCCGCAGGAAAGCTGACCGCTCATCCAGTCAGCGAGCACGCTTAGTGCTGTAAGGCGCATGCTGTCGGACCCTCAACTCGATGGGAGACCATCAGGGGATCAGCAGTCAACACCCTGCCGCGCGAGCCGTGGAACAAGGGCAAGATCGTCGGCACAGAAGGTGCTGTTCAAGGTCAAGGACATCTGGGCACTCCGAGTCCAGCTACAGATGGAAAACCGCGTGCGCGAGCTCGCGTTGTTCAACCTCGGCATCGATAGCAAGCTTCGAGGCTGCGACCTCGTCGCGCTCAAAGTTCGAGATGTCCGCCACGGTGACACCGTGGCTAGCCTGGCGGTGGTGATGCAGCACAAGACGCAGCGGCCCGTTCAGTTTGAGATCACGGCTGTGACCCGCGACGCCCTACAAGGTGCTCTGTCCGCAGGCGCAAACGTTCCCCGTGGCCTGTGTCAACGGCGCGGAGGGCCAGCCCAAGCAGCAGTCCAAGCGCATCTTCACGCTCACGTCCCGCTTCTTCATGGGCGAGATGGCCAGCGCGGAGGTGAACCTAAGCTACGACAGGACGTCACGCGTCAAAGGCATCGAAATGCCGGTGTACTTCCTGCAGTCCAAGGACACGAATGACGGATTCACCCCGTACAACGCCGGCATCCGTTTTGGTTGGCGCAGCGACACCAAGGATCCGTCGATCGGCATCTTCGTTGGTAGTCCGTTCAAGTTCTGGGGGCTGTAGGCAAGGTCAACCGGCGGGGCGGTTTGCAGCGCCTTGCGGCGCTTTGATGAAACCCCTAGCTGAACCCTCAACGTTGCCCGTTACATTCGTCGTGAGGTCGGGCCTGCCTGATCTCCCTGCTTTTCCTCCCTGAGCAGGACCTTGACGCTGACAGCGATGAGGTTTGCGACCCCGGCTCAGGCTGGGGTTTCTTTTTTATTGCGGCCCTCAACGGGTCGGCTCAAGGGATCCAACTGAACGGCTTGGGGGCCAGCAGAGCGCAGTCTTTCGCCACGTCGTCGACGCGCACCTGCAAGGCCTTGAGAGCCTCAACCGACGTGCCCTTCACAAAGCACGCATGAGTGGACTTGTCGGCGGTCGTGCAGGTGCCGATGGCCTTGTGCACGACATCGAAGCCCCAACGACCGACGACGTAGTGGACGGTCTGTTCCAGGCAGGCCAACTTTCCGGACAACGCCGCGCGCGCCGGGTTGGACATCGGCAAGGCACCGACGGCACGCAGCGCCTTCTTGTCGCCGGTGTCGACCAGGGCAGCGTCATAGCTCGCAGCTGCGGCGAAGAGCGCAGCCTCTCCTACGTCGATGGATGGCACGTTGGCCAGCGCCTCGGCAATGTCGAGATCGTGGCTGATATGCGGCTTGCAGGTCTGCACGAACGATGTCAGCTGGGCCACGGCCTCGGTCGATCCCAGGATCGCCGCAGCCTTGGCGGGCTGAGCCAGCTTGAACCGGTACTTCAGGGTCGAGACCGTGTACAGGTCAGCCTTGCCTTGCTTGGTCATGTGCGTGGTCAGCCGGGAGAGCAGACCCCACTGCGCAAACTTCACCGCGAGGTCGCAGTCGAAGAAGACTTTCATCAGTCGTCCAACTCCATCGCGGTCAACCGTTCGAGGTGGTCTCGACCGTCTGCCGACAGCGCTGAGCCGTCGATACGCTGCCGGGCAATGTCGTTGATAAGCTCAGGCGCTGTCTGCGTCGTCTGCAGATACTTCAGCGCCATGTTGGTCAGCTTCCAATCCTCGGTCAGGCGCCCCCAGCCAAGGATCACTTGACCAGCATCCAGCGCCGTCCCCTTGGCGGCGCGCAACGCCGCTACCGCCAGGGTCAGCTCGGAGTAGTTGGGCCCGACCAGAGACTTGCATAGCTTGAGGAGCGCGCCGCCGCCCAGCGTGGTCATGGCAAACGCATCGGCCTCAATCTCGTCAGGGTCCTTGGCCGACTTCTGCGCATCGACGGGCAAGGTGTCGTCAACCAGCACCGCGTTCTGCACGTCGTCCAGATGTCCCGCCATGATGTGGCCCAGCTCGTGAGCGACCAGGTAGGCCAGCTTCGGGGGATGCAGTTCCTTGCGCACCACCATCGTGACGGGTCTATTGCCAATACGTACGCACATCGCATCAGGTCGCCTCAGCCCATCGGGCCAGCCGGTGACATGCACGACAGGCAGTCCATGCTCCCACATCCAGGTGCACAAGCCTGCGAGCGTCACCGCGGACTCGTCGCCGCCAAGCAACTGCTCGCGCAGCGCAGCCGCAGACAAGCCCGTGACAGCGGGCGTGTCGCACGCGCTGGTCAGCAGTTGGGCCAAGCCGTGGCCGATGCTTGCTGCAACGGCCAGTTGAGTCGAGCCGTCGGGGTGGACGGTCTTAAAACGCTGCGTCGTCTCCCGGAACACGGGCTGGGGAGCCTGTGACTGCAGGCTCGACAGCGACACGTTCAGGCGGCGCGCGAGGAGGATCTGGAGCTCAAGCAGCCCGCCCTCGTCTTCGGCGGCTTCGTCATCCCACCATTCGGGCATGAGGCGACGCACCTGCGTGGGTGTAAGCCCGAGTCCCTTGAAGGACTTGAGCAGGCGAAGCGCGGGATTGCTAGCGGACGGCATCGGTTTTTCTGGATTGCACGGCACGTGCAGTGCCGTGCGCCTCGAGCTTTGCGCCAGCGCTGAGGAGTCTAGCAATCGACTGCGCGTGCTCTGGGGTGCCGTCCCACACGGACAACACTGCATCGATCAGGGCCTGCTGGGTTCGCACCGTGGACGGATCCCCTTCAAGCGATATGTTGGCGTACTTGCATATCTTGCGGTGCGTCTCGGAAATGCGCACGGGATTGCCGAGCGCGCGACTCAGCGTCGGCTGTGGGATACCGGTATTGCGAGACAGATCCATCTGGCTCATCGAGTGAGCCTCCAGGAAGCTCAAAATCTCACGGACAACCCTTGCCGCATTCATGCATAAACAATAACATATTGCATAGCTCGCCCTACACTGCGCTCCCTTCACCGGAGGCTCAACCGCCCCACCTTGTCGACATGGACTCGCTCGCTCACGACTACCAATTGCGCGCGCTGCTGAAGGCGCACCTGAGCGCACGCGTGACCGAAGCGGATTTGGTTGTCGACGAGTTCTCACTGGCGTACGGCGCCGTGCGCGCGGACCTGGCGCTGATCAACGGGCACCTGGAAGGGTTCGAGATCAAGGCCGGCAAGGACAAGCTGGACCGGCTGGCGCATCAGGTCGAGGCATACGCCAAGGTGTTCGAGTTCTCCTGGGTGGTCACGACGCCTGCGCACCTGAGCAACGTGCGCGCGCTGGTCCCGATGCGCTGGGGCCTGCTCGTGGCCTCGGTCGAAGAAGACGGCGCCTGCCTGCGTCAGCTTCGCAAGGCCCAGCGCAACGCGATGCTCGATGGTGCCCACCTCGTGCGCCTGCTGTGGCGAGACGAAGTGCTGGCGAAGCTGGATGAGCTGGATCTCAGCACGGGCCTCAAGTCCAAGCCCAAGCTGGCGCTGTACGCCGCCCTCGCTGAGGCCATGCCCGTCAGGGCGCTGGCCGACTACGTGCGTGAATGCCTCAAACAGCGCCCAGCTTGGCGAGTTGATGCAGAACCACGTGGATATGGTGGTTCGTCGCGTCGCGTCGCCAGGTAGTGGCGTTGCCCGGCGTCGCCGCCGGATTGGTCGCCTTTTCGTCGTAGTTCTCGTCGCCGGTGGAGAAGGTCTTCTTCATGAACACGGGTAGCGCGGTCAGGAGCTTGCACAGGTCGATGTACTGGTCATAACCGAAGACCTGAACCGCGCCAGCCTTGAACACGGCCCAGTGCTGCCAGTCGGTGTAGCGGATGTTGGCCGACATGCGCAGCAGGCGCGGGTCACCCTCGAAGCTGTCGATGTGGTTGACGCCGTAGTCGCCATATAGGGGCGCGCGACCGGCTTTGGCGGCCAGGGCGCGCACCGCCCTGAACAAAGCCCAGTCGTCGCGATGGATCTGGTGCGTGCCCTTGGGGAAGCCGGCGAGGTTCTTCGGGAAGGCGCCGCTGGCCAGCGTGAGATGACGCCAGGGGCCTAGCTTGCTCACCGCCTGGACGATGGCGGCAACGGCTTCGGCAACAGCCTTGGCATCCCATCCGCCGACATGGCCGAGGTCGATCACGGCGTCCATGTCTTTGTGGGGCTGCCCGATCAGGGTGACGTTCGAGCGGAACCAGGACGCCACGTCGGCTGCCTTCGGCAGGACCACCGCGCCTGGGTCGATCATGTAGCGCAGCAACCAGCGATTCTTGTCGTTGGCCTTGCTGACGGCCTTGAGGGAGTTCAGCTCAGGCAGGTCGGTCGACGGCGTGATCACCGGGATGGCCTGCACGCCTTCCTTCCACAGCTTCGTGAAAAGACGCTTCCAAGCAGTACTGGGCAGATAGGGCAGCTTGTTGCTGAGGTCGATGGCGATCTCGTGGCTGCGGCCCCAGGCATTGCGGGTCTTCACCGCGACGGTGTCGAGCACTTCGTCCCATGCCTTCTTGTACTCGCTTTCCTTCCAGTCGTAGAGGCGATCCTGGATCTCAGCGATGGGCAGCAAGAGAGCCTTCTGGCTCGCGAGCAGTGTCTTAACGGCGCCTTGTTCGCCCTGTTTCCACTTCAGGATGGGCATGAAGGCCACCTGAGATTTCTCTACCGCCATGGTGTCGGTTCCTTGCACCTTTGCTGGATGGCCAAGGTTGTAACGCCAACATCGGCCGCCCAGGTTCTAGGGAGATGTGAATAGTGGGGCCCGCTTTTGGGCGACACGGGTTCACGACGTGGTAGCGATAGAGATGCGGCGCATCCGCTGGACGCGCCGCTGCACGCCACGGTCAGCCCGGATCGGTGACGTCTCCATCAGTTGCTGGCACAGCCCCTCGAGCTCGATATCGGTTAGTCGATCTGGTCGTAGATCAGGATGTCGAGTTGCCGCTTGCAGCCGTAGATGAAGCCCGTCGCCACGTGATAGCGAGTCGGCAGGTTCCGCTCCAGAACGGTCCTGAGCAGGTCCTCCCGGTAGCGACCCTTTTCGCCAGCATGCGGGATGACGCCGTTTATCCGCGTCGACATTTCGGAAAGCTCTGCGGCCAGCGTCGCGGCGAACTTGCGCTCCTGCTCTTGCTGTCGCCCCTCCATGCTGAGCTTCAAGAAGAACTCCCTTCTTCTTGAAGACCTCGAACCATCACGTCGCAATGCTGGCGCGCAGGGACTCATCCGCCCATTCATCTCTTGCCGCCGGGTTGTCGATGGCAAGCTATGGGACAAGGCCGAACTGACGGTGGACGTCTTCAACCTGATCGACCGCGAGCTCAACGACATCGAGTACCGCTACGAGTCGCAGTTGCCCGGCGAGGCCACACCGGTGGGCGACAAGCACATCCACCCCGTAGAGCCACGCGCGGTGCGTGTGACGCCGAAGATGGGGTTCTGACGGGCCTCCGCGATCTCAACGAACCGGGAAAACCCGCTGTGACAACTGCGGCGCGGGCGGCCACCATCGTCCCCAAAAAGGGGAGTGAAAAACATGGATGACGCGTTGCTGAAGGGCTACGCCGCGACCAAAGTCGCCGAAGCATTGGCCAACTACGCGCTCGCGGATGAGCCGCTGTCAAAGTCTCCTCGTTGGAAGCGCAGAAGCAGACCCAGCGGCGCCGACTACTTCGAGAGAGACGATCGCAGGTTCTGGCACCGCGCTCTCAACAAAGAGCTTCCGCCTGAAGTTGGTTTCTACTGCGCCGCCTTGACGGAGTGGGTGGCCCGCATTCCCGGGCTCTACTTTCACGAAGGCTCTTCCCAAAGACGTACGGTCGATCTCTCGCATGTGCTGTTCCGCACTGAGCAGCACGTGACGTACGACCCTCCCGGCAAGTCGCAAGTGGTGTTGGGTGGGATCGGCACATTGAAGCTTCCACCAGCGGAGGATGGATACCGCCTGGTAACGCTGAGCTCAAATTTCAACGCTTCGACAGGCGTTCCTGCGCTGGTGTCACCCGATGTCTGGGACACGCTCAAGTTGGCGGAGGGCTGCGTTCTGCGGATCAGCCAGGCGCCCTGTCGCGACATGCCGCTGAAGTGGGCGAAGAGCTTTCCGAGCACCAGTGGCATCCGTCGCCCCTGCGTCGTCTTGGATGACGTAGCGCACATCGAAGTCTTTGAACGCAAGGCACCCATCGTTGTCCATCCGTTCGCGGTCATGGAGTACCAGGAGGGCGATGCGCAGTTTCACGACTTCGTCTTCGTCACCGTCAACACGCGCGAGAAGACGATGCGCCGTGGCGTCACCAAATTCTTTGAAAACTACCGCAAGGACAGAGGGCGAGAGGGCATCTATCTGACCAGCGCGGACATCGTCGAGCCCATGTGGGAGGCAACGTTCGCCGACCCTTCCGACATGCGCCAGACCAAGGCGCCTCAATTGCGCCTTATTCAGCAGCGAGTCGAAGAGACTGTCGCCGGAGAGGACGTGACCGCCGCGCTGATCCGCAAGCTCTGCAGCCTCAGTACACCCAGTGACTTGAAGCATCTGTCGGAGAAGGCGGGTATTCCATATCGCCGCTGGTGGGTTGAGGGCAGACCCCTCGCCGATGTTGCGCAGCGGCTGGTAGATGCCGCGATCCACTCCGGCAAGCAGTTGGCGTTGCTTCAGGTGGTGCATCAGGAGTTCGCATCGTGAGCAAATGGAACCCTCGCCAACTGGCAGCCCTGAATGAAGTCCTGGCGAACTTCTACCCATTGGATTCGGACGCGCGGCGCGTCGCGACCAAGGTGGGGCTGAAGCCCGCGACCATCGCGTTTGAGAGCAAGGCCATCAGCACGTGGTTCAACGTGCTCCAGAACGCCGATGCCCGCGAACTGGTCGACGCCATCGTCGAGGCGGCCCTCGAAGACTTCCCAGGCGATGAGTCACTGCTGCAGGCACGCGACCAGGCGCCGCCGGTGAATGTCAAAGGGCCCGATGCGCGGCAATGGTCAGGCCCGGCAACGAGCGCCACGCTTGAGAGACTGATGGGTCCGAAGAGCACGCTTGTGCCCATCTCCTACCTGGAGATCGGACTGCGGTGCGCCCGCTCTGTCGTGCGGATCAAGCGCGAAGACGGGGGCTTGGGGACCGGGTTCGTCACCGATGGCAATCTGCTCATCACTAATAACCACGTCCTTCCCAACTCCGGGGCGGCGGAGCAAAGCGTCGTGCAGTTCAACTACCAGGCCATGCCGGACGGCACCAATGCACCTTACGAAGAAGCCGCGTTGGACGTCGAATCATTCCAGACGTCCGCCGAGGACGACTGGTCAGCAATCAGGATCAAGGGCGATCTGCCGGCGAAGTGGGGCAGCCTGCCCCTGAAGCGCACTGCGGTAAGCGCGGGCGACCACGTCAACATCATTCAGCATCCCGGCGGCGGTCCGAAGCAGATCTCGTTGTCCGCCAACGTCGTCGCGTTCGTGGGCGGTGGTCGTGTCCAGTACCTGACCGACACGCTGCCTGGATCGTCGGGGTCTCCGGTATTCGATGCGAGGTGGAACGTCGTCGCATTGCATCACAGCGGGGGGTGGCTCAGCGAGCCCAATTCGACGACCAAGACGACCTTCTATCGCAACGAGGGCATCTCGATAGACCGCATCCTTGATGCGCTGGGCATGCCATAGGCGGCGGGGAGCAAGCATGTCCGCGTACTACGAATTGCGTGAGGCCTTGGCCAATGACTACGGCAGGCACACCGACTGGGCGCGCGCCGCCACGGAGTCCGGCGTCCCACCCGCACTGATCGTGCTGGAAGGCTCTTCGATCAGCGCGTGGTCGAACATTCTCAAAGCCGTACGCACGCATCGCCAGCTGCCGACCTTGCGCGAGTTCCTGAGCCACAACGAGCCCCAACTGCTGCCTCTGTTTGATCGGTACGCGCGTGACGTGGAGTCGGGCGACGAAACATTGCACGCAGACCATCCGGCGCTGGCAGGCTTGGAGCTGACCGACGCCGATCTCCGAGATGACCCGACCGGGAATCTGCTGTCACTGACGGAAGCGCGTGACTGCCGTCTTCTAGCCCTGGCGTTCGTGGAAGGTGCGACGACCTTCGACGCCATCGATGCGCAGCTGTCAGGCACTTACACCGCTGCGGCACAGGCCAGGCTGCGCGATTTCAGCAGGCGCGCTGATGAAACCCTGTCGGCTTTGAAGAGCCGCAAGAGTGCAGCGAGTTCCAAGGTCAATGAGCTCCAGCGGCAGATTTCGGAAATACAGAATGCTCCACTGCCGCAGCCGCCTGTGGACATGCGCGCGAACTACCCGGCCGACTCGACCCAAGATCAGAGGGATCGATGGAATGCCGACTACAACAAGGACGTCGCGGCCCACAAGGTCAAGCTGGAGCGGCACAAGGCCGCACGGGAGACCCTACCAGCCTTGCGGGCCAGCGCCGATGCGGCGGCAAGCGAACGAAAGTCGCTCGAGACCGAGATCGCCAACCAGCGAACACGAACTCTGGCCGAAGAGCGTCATTTCCTGGGCGACATCGAACAGTCACGGGATCAGGACCTGCTGGTCGCCTTCGATGACCTGATCAAAGGAACCAGGGCCGCGCTGAGCCGCAGCACCGAGCCGCTCGCTGGCTTCTGGGCGATGGTGACAGGCAGCTGCGCGCTTGAAGTGATCGTGCGGATCGCGGCGAATCCGGCGACAGCTGCCGAAGCCTCAAGGCGCTATCACGCCGTTGCCGATGGTCTCGCGCGCGCTGTCGAGGAGAACATGGGCGCCATCGCACGCGCCTGCCTCATCGGCCCTTTGGTCGTGCATCGCGAGCTGATGAACAGCCGGCGCACCCTGGCCGAGCTCGGAGCGCGGCTGGACCAGGTCGATGCAGGGCAGCTCGACGAACGTCGGCGCCATGCGCGCGAGCTGCATGCCACAGCCCCGGAAATTCCTCGGTTCGATAACGTCGAAGCTCCGGCGGATATCGAGCGCATCAGGGGGCAGCTCAACGCGCTGTTGACCGATCGCACCCAGCGGCTTTCCCGCCTAGAGACTGAGGTCGACGAGGAGCCCGAATCGCTCCTGCGAGCGACGGAGCAGGCGACTGCAGATGGCGCCGTGATCGTCGAAGGCATCAACCGCCGCGGAGTCGCCAGCCGTCATGCGCTGGCAAGCAGCCGATGGTCTTGGCAATTGATCGGGTGCGCCAGCACGACGTCAGAACTGCCGGCAGCCGTGCGAACGCTTTGTGAAGCTCTGCCCTATGACTTCGCACGCCGCACCGACAGCCGCCTGGTCGATGTGCTCAGTGACGCGACTCGCACGAACTTCGCACTGGCCGAGGCACAAGCTCTGATCGACGGTCATCGGACGACGGACTATCTCCGGGCAGTCGAGGCGCTGCGTCGGGCGCCGGGCGAGCACCGCGAGCATCTCCAACAAATCGAGAAGGCGCTGAGCGGCATCGAAGGCCGGTACGACACCGTCGCAGACAGCTTCCGCAGTCCATTGGCGTGGGTCGCCGTGTTCGCAATCGTGCCGATCATCGGCCTGTTCTCTGCGATACAGACCCGCGAGACGGTAAAGCGGCTGCAGCCGCTGGTGAGCAGTGACGTGGCGCCCTACGTGGAGCTCGGCGACTACGCGGTGCGGGCCACGGCGATCGCCGCCGTTCTGGCGGCGCTAGGTGCCGCTGTCGCGATAGTTATTGCGTTGAGCCACGCGGTATTCTCCGACACGTTCGATCCCGATTCTGCCGGCGTACTGGGCGTGATCGGCTTCTTCGTCTATGCCGCCGCCTCGGTAGTCTCAGCGGGGAACTTTCGAGCCCTCAGGGGTTACGGCGAGCAGCGCAACAGCATCATGGCGGCGCAGCGAGCGCCGACCGCAGCGACCGAGTGACTGCGCGGTTGGAGGTGTCAAAGCCACTGATGGCTCCGGAACTACCTGGGGCGGAAAGTGGTGTTCAATTTCGATCTCCGGATTCGGTTAGGTTTCTACTGCAACGCAGTGCCGGCATCGTGCCCATCAGCAGCCGACTTGATAACCTGTCGCCGCTGCGCAGGACTTCGTCGAATCCTGCAAAGCGGTCCAAGGCACTCAACACTGCGAGTTAGGCTCTGGCCTGCTAGCCACCAACTGCGCATGAGATCCAACTACGTCCTCATCGACTTCGAGAACCTGCAGCCCGAGCTGCTGGACGCGCTCGATCTGCCGCATTTCAGGGTAATCGTGTTCATGGGCGCCAACCAGACCAAGGTGCCACTGGACTTCGCGGCCATGCTGCAAAGGCTCGGCACCCGCGCCCAGTACCTGCCCATCGCCGGCAGCGGACGCAACGCGCTGGATTTCCACGTCACGTTCTACATGGGCGAGCTGCTGGCCAAGGAGCCCGACGCCTTCTTCCACGTGATCGCGGCGGACAAGGGATACGACCCTCTGCTACAGCACCTGCGGGACCGCAAGGTCCTGGTCCGTCGGTACAAGAGCATCGCCGAGATCCCGCACGTCAAGGCAGCCAACTCCAAGACGCTGTCCGCCAAGGTGAGCTTCGTGCGGGAGTCGCTGGGACAGCGCACATCCGGCAGGCCTGCGACGCTGAAGGCGCTGAACACGACCATCGACTCGCAGGTCATCTTCGCCCTCCTTCATCAGCAGAAATGGCCTGTCTTCGACGGCTTCCGCGCCGGGCTTGCGCACAAGGCGCCGCAACGAGGCGGCCGTCCGCCGAACTGCGCAGTACCAGTGAACCTTCAATCGTGTACGTAGACGCATGGCCGCAGTAACCTCCCGCGACTTGTGGGGCAGGGATTTTCGCTGCTGGAGGTGATCGCGAGACCTTCGGCAGACCGCAAGTACACGGGCCGGCCCCCCTGTCCCTCCCCGGTTCTTGGGTGGCCCGACGAAGATGGTGGACCCTGCTGCCGGCAGCTCATGAAGGTTGGCGACGCACTCAAGCCCCCATCGACCTGCAGGTAGCCAGATCTTGTGGGTCGGAAAGCCCTGATCGACGCCCGCATCCAGCGACAGCGTATCCACTGCCAGGCCAACTGCGGTGGTCTCCTCGATCAGGCAGCGACTGTGCTGAGTGGCGTTCGTCCGCTACGTTGCATGTGCTTGGCCGTATCCGTTTGTCGCCGCCCTTGCTCGATGTCAGACCGGCGGTGTGCGCGGGATACCCGCCATGACCAACTCGGTGCCGCGCTCCGTGTCGTACTGATCCGCGTCCAGGATCGTCTGGTCAAACACTACCCCCGTCAGCTTGGAGATTTCCGCGAGCGGGCGCAGCAGCACGGCGAATTTTCCGGAGACGAACTCCAGCGGCGTGTTCTGCAGGTCCTGATCAAGCACGAAGCCGAACGAGGCCAGGCCGTCATCGGTCTTGGCGACGATCACCTTCCAGAACTGGGTGGGGATCTGGACGCGCAGGACCTCCTTGTTCAAGCCGACTCCGATAAAGATCTGATCGGACTTGCGCATGATGGGGCCGGCGAACTGGCTCAGCCGTTCGCTGGCGGCGGACGAGAGGACATGGTTCTCCAGGTCGCCCCAGTTCAGCTCGCCCAGGTTGGACCGGTTGAAGTCGGCCACCTGCGGGGAGCAGTTGGTGACGTGGTACGTGTCGCCGTTGGCGGCCTTCAGCAGCGGGTACGTCTTGCCCCAGGCCGCGTCCTCGCGGCGCACGATGTGGCCTTTGTCGAAGGCGCCGTTGTCCTTCGTATAGAACACATCGGGCAGTTGGTACTGGTCGTCCAGGCGCGGGTCGGGGAACCACATCTCCTGGTCGTTCTTGCCCAGGCCGGACAGGCCGGCACGGCCGTAGACACTGTCAGGGTCGGGCTTGCGCAGCGCTTCTTCCTTCGTGACGTTGGAGGCTGTGAAGAGCGCTAGGCGCCGCTTCGCGTGCATCACGATGGAGAAGTTTTGGTAGTGAAGGATGTCCTTGCCGTCCTTGGTCTTGGCCACCACCTTCGGATCCTTTGAGAACGGTAGAGGCACCGGCGTGTCGGTGCCGAGGAAGTGGGTGTCGTAGCCCTTCAGGCCGGCGTAGCTCGTGCGGTGCTCCGGCATCCGCATCGCCTCGGTGGACTCACCACCGAACGCGGCGACGACTCGACCGGTGGGCGTGCGCGGCTGGCCGACCTTGATCGTGATCTGCAGGGGGATCTCGAGAGTGATCTCTTGCACGGGGCCGCCCGGATCAGCGGCAGCTGCCGCGGCAGGCTCGGGCGGTTGAGGCGGAGGAGGCGCGGCGGGCTGCGGTGCTGCAGCGCTTTCCCCAACGCCACCGTTGTCGGCGGAGGTCCACCAGCCGCCCCAGGTGTTGGGACCGCGCGAGGGCGGGCCGCTGAATTGCACGCCTGCATCGACGATCCGGGCATCCTGCGCCATGGCGCCGGCCGGGACCCCGTAATTGACCTTGTGGTACTGGCCGCCGAAGTGCAAGGCGAGGACGAGGCCGGTCGACGGATCGATCAGTGCAGCGCCGGAGCAGCCGCCGAGCGTTGAAGCGTCATGGCCGGCGGCCGCGACGATCTTGCCGAAACTGGCCGACTGAACCGCACCCTTCAAGCGGCCCGGCTGCAGGCGCTTGATGCCGTACTTGCCCTCGTAGACCTGTTGCTGGGCAGCGGCGGGATTGCGCGGGTCGGAGGCCGGGTAGCCGATGACGCAGATCTCCCGCTCCTTCAGCTCGCGAGCATCGTCGAGCGCCAGCTTCAACGGCGTGAGGCCATCCGGCAGTCCGGACACGCGCAGCAGGGCCATGTCCCAGTAGGGGTGGATCATCACCGTGCCGTCGACGGTGAGCGCAGCGGGTCCGGCGTTGTTGAGCTCGCGCAAAAAGCTGACGCCAGCCTCGCCGCTGTTCGGGATGAAGCTGAGCTTGCGGTCACCCAGCCCGGACGTGAAAACCTCGGCGACGTGGCGGTTGGTCATCAGCAGGCCTTTGCCGACAACGAAGCCGGTGCCGACGTAGGGCATCGCGCTGCCGGCGAGCTCCACGCGGCCGATGGACGGGATCGCAGCCTCCAGACGTCCGCGCTTGTCAGCATCGGTGCTCAGGTGCTTCCAGAGCGGGTGGGTGATGTTGAACTGGCCGTTGATGATGTCGACGGCTGGACGCAGCTCCTCGTTGATGATTGCCTCGAGGTTGGCGTAGTCAACCGGGGCGACTTCGAAGTCGTCACGAAGGAGTCCGGTCGCGGTGGTCTGCACTTGGCTGTGCTCAAAACCTTCGTTGAAGCCTTGAACCAAAACGCCTTCCGTCGTGCGCTCCTGGCCGACGCGGTGGATGAGCTCGTTCACCGAGTCGACGTCGCCGCCGATGAGCTTCAGGTATTCGGCCAGGCGCCGCGCTTTGTTCTCACTCATGAGTTGACCCTCCCCTTGTTGCGATCCACGCTCGGTCGCCGGCGCACGCTAGCCGGCGCACGTGACAGGTGCATCATCAAAACTGATGGAAGCAGCCGCGGTCGCGCCTGGTCGGCTGCGGCACGGCTCATGCCGTCATTCGATCCAGGGAAACGCGATCTTGCGGCCGAGTTGGCCCGTGTCGATATGTGCGCAGTCCAAGGCATTCGATTCCGGCTCGCGCAGGTTGACTCCGGCGCGCATCTTGTGTGCGTCGGACGGCCAAAGCGTGGAGAGGAGGGACGTGAAGATGTGCGAGTCGGCGTGATAGCGATCCGCAGAGGCATCCAGGACCACTTCGCCGCATCGCGACAGGCTTTCCGGATCGGTCGGATCGAACTTCGAGGCGTCGTGGATTTCGACGACCCAGACGTAGGGCGGAAGCTCAAACGTGCGGTACAGGTCCTTGAGTTTGGGATCCAGATGGGGATCGGCCTCAGCCCATCGCCGAAACGCATGTCGCGTACAGAGCACCATGCGCAGCATCAATTTGACCTCAGGCAAGGCTGGCGGCACGCCTGAGATGTGGCGTGCGATCAGGCAGCCACGCCACATGGCTCCGATGGCCAGGTGCTCGGCCTCCGCGGCGGTCGTGTAGATACCGTCAGGCAGTGGCACCACCACGCTGATGGCAGCTTCAATGTTGAAGTCCCCCTCCTTGGCGTCAGCCTCGGGGAGGAGGTCTTGATAGGGGCCAGCCGCGTCGTTGTGAATCAGAAGGCCGCCCAGCCAGTTTGCAGAGGGGCGGTAGTAGATCTTGACGTCACCGTCCTTGTGGACGTGCTCGCGGGGCGGCGCGTCGTCTGGCTGCGCGTTCTTGCGCAAGCCAATGCCCAGGACCACGTGCCCCTCGCCTTCGGCAGGCGCCAAGACCATCAGCGCCGGAAACCCAGAGTCGATGTACGGGGCGATCAGCGCCAGCAGGTCGCTCTTGCCCATCTGGCCGGGGTTGCGGAGGTCGATGTGCAGCGGGTCGTGCCCGGTGAAGCGGACGGTGTCCAGGATCTGCGGGATCGTCAGGCCCCTGCGGCCAGGAAACGGCCGATCGACCATCAGGTACCGGGTTGCTGCGATGGTCAGTTCCGCCGGCGAGTAGGCGGCATTGCCATGGCGGCGGCGGAGCGTGCGCAAGGCCATCCACATGCTCGCCTGGGCGCAGGCCCCCACAGCGTTGTCCTGCTGTAGGAACGGCGTGCCGTGGACGACGAATTCGTTGCCCCCGATGCGCACGGGAAAGTCGTCGGAGACTGAGGGCTCCCTGCCTTCCAGCGCCTGGAGCACCGTCGAGCCGACAGGCGCGTGCCTCAACGGTCGGGTGTTGATGTAGCCGCGGTAGTGTTCCTTGGGGACGGTGTCGAGGAAATGGAGGATGTACCGCTCATCGGTCATCCCTTTTTCCCTCTCCGGCCTCGCGCACTTGAAGGCGTGGATGCGGCAGCTCTTGGGCGAGATCGGGCGATGCTGCTTGGCGTAGAAGGCCTGGTGCTCTTCGAAGTAATCGGTATCGATCACCTTGCGCTGCAGCAGGAGAGTCTTGACGCCCAGCGCCTTGAGGTGGGCCACCACTTCGACCCAGGGGCGCCGCAGCTCTTCGCCTCCCACTGCATGGGCCGTGGCGAAGACGTGTCGATTGACTTCGTCCTCGAGCAGCTGGATCGGGTCGTCGTCCTTTTCCAGGGACACCAAGCTATAACGAAACGTCATGGCTTCGGTTCTAGCACATGCGTTTTCGAGGCGGCTTCAGTAGAACTCCGGGTTAGACCAACCCGGAGGGAGCTCGCGAACTTTCATCTCGCCGGCAGGCGAGATGTTCAAAACCGGTTCAGCGCAGCGTCACGTTCAGCGAGGACACGGTCGCACATCGCTCACGCGTGGAGGCGGCGTCAAGCGCTTGGGAAATAGACTTGCTGAACGATTGGTCGATGGCCCGCACCAGCTGGGGCGGAACCCTGACGACTCCGTCGCCGGATCCGGAATTGAGATCCTTTGCCAGCTTATCGAGACCGGCGGACAGCTCCTGACTTAGCTTCAAGCTGGCTCCCCTCATTGACAAAAGGTTACAAGTTGGTGCGGCAAAGCCGCTTCGCGGGACGGCAGAAGCGGCTGGAAAGTAACCGAAAGGTAGCATGGGGACGCGGCGAACAGCAATCGAGTAGAGCCCACCTTCCCCCCTAACTCGGGCAGGGAGGTGGTTTTACACGGATTTGCCATGCCCCCTCGAACGCGGGGATTTTTCACGCTTGCGTTGACATGGCGCCACTCTGGGAGGGTCGCCGCCATGGGATCAGCGCCGCGTGCCCCGAAGCTCCGCTAGCTTCTTTTGCATGCCCCGAAGGCTCGTTCCGGGCAGTCCCACCTCGGCGTAAGACACCGGCGAGACCTTCCAAATGCCGAGCAGGACCTCATCACCCACGAGCTGCCCGTTGCTGGGCACTTCATAGGAGAAAGCGGTCTTTCGGAACAACTGCATCCACGGAAACTTTGCGCGCAGCAAGGCTTCCGCCTGGGGCTGTCGCTCCGGCGCTCCTTGGTACGTCAAAACAAAGTTCGTCATTTCACTACTCCCTTCCCCTGGTACTGCTGAGGGAAGCTCGCCACGAGTTTTGCGGCCTTGGCAGCCAACGTCAAGATAGCGGCGGTTCGGGCGGGACCACGCGCCATCTCCAGCGCGGCCCTGTTTGCGGACAGTAGCCGAGCTGTCATGCCCGTAATGTACGGAGCAGCCATCGATGTGCCGTTCTGCACGGCGTATCTGTCGTTCGGAAATGTGGATACCACCGCGTAGCCGACGCCACTGAAGTCCGTGCGCTCCCCATAGTTGGAGAAGCCTGGAACGAACTGGTCGCCGTCCTCGACGTGGACGTCGAGAAACGCCTGGCGGCTGTTGTCCGGAAAAGTGCCGTGGCGCCCCAAGGCAGCCACGCCAACGGCGTCATCGTACCAAGCCGGGTATCTGGCCATCTCCTTGCCGTCATTGCCCATGGAAGCGATGACCACGATGCCCTTGTCCCGGGCCAGCGCGAGCAGCGGGGCCACTTCAGGCATTTCGAGATGGTTTCCGAGGCTGATGTTCACGAGGTCACACTTGTCCTGGATGGCCTTTTCAAGGGCGCGGGCCACATCGACGGACTTGGCTTTGTCGTAGCTTTCCCCTTTCCGGGCGCACACCCTGTAGGACATCAGCTCTACCTTGGGCGCGATGCCAAGCAGTCCGCCGCCGGGCGCCAGGTTGCGTGCCGCGATGATTCCCGCGACGTGCGTGCCGTGACCAAGGCCGTTGTCCTTGTGATCCGTATCTGGTTCCCCATCGACCACGTTCAAGCCCCCGGTGACGACCAGGTCCTGGTGTGGGCCCACGCCGGTATCGATGACACCAACTCGTACGCCCGCGCCGGCGTTGACATCGGCGGGCGCGTAACCGGCGACCAGGGCGTAGCCGTCTGGCATCAGCGGCTTGACCGTGATGTCGACCGGCACCGCCGGGATGTCCTCCCGATCGAAGCCCACCAGGAAGGCCGACCAGTAGGTGTGTAAAGGGTCGGCAAAGATCACCTCGACGCGGTCATAACCCGTGGGAATACGCAAGATGACGGCGCCGAGCACATCGGTTTCGTCGGCCACGTTGTGCCCCTGGGCCACGTCGAGGACGGCACGCACCTTCACGCCCACCACCGGCTTTCCCTGGTCATTCAGAACGCGGACCGACAGCTTCTTCCCTTTGGTCAACGCATCCGTCGGGATCTGGCGGCTCTCCAGTTCGGCGCCCAGCGGGTCGATGGTCTGGGGAAACAGCCAGGTCACCGGGCTGACGTGGATCTCCGGACGCGCCTCCTTGAGACGACTCGCGAACGCCCGCGGCGCCTTGATGGCGACGGCGGCGATCTTCATGTGCTTGGGCCCGACGGCGACGCTCTGGACGACCTTCATCGCCTTGGGCGGCTCGATGCCACCGAGCACGTCCTTCGTGGCAGCGCCCTCGGTCAGCGCTTTGACGGTCTCGAGGGCGTTGGTCCGGAAGGTCTTGTCGGTGGAAAGCCGCGGGCGGATCAGGATCTCCTTGGCCGCACCCATGTCCAGCTCGCTCTGGATGCGTTCCTTCTGGAGCTTTTCGGCCAGCGCTGTCAACGACGCGCGCAACGCCTTCGAAATGTCTGTCGCCACGCCGGTCTCCCTCGGACTTTTTAGGATCGGCGAGTGTGCCGCCCGGCGCACGCGCCGATCAAGCTGGCATTGATACCGGGGGCATCAACTTCGTGGAGTGGCGCCCTTGGCGACCTAGACCGAGTAGCTGGCGCCTTCCACCGCGAAGCCGCGCGCAGAGAGCGTGATCTTGGGGCCGCTGTATTCCTCAGGTCCGCCGAAGAAGGGGCCATCGGGCTCGCTGTGCAGAAAAAACGCACCCTGCAGCACGCCGCAGTGGCTGCAAACGTTGGCCCAGCAGGTGTCCCCGATCGACCGTGAATAGGTGGGCCGGTAGTTCGGCGCCAGCTTGGCCAATTCGGCTTTGACCGCCGGCGGCAAGGCACCGGGGCTCAGGTCATAAAGGAACGCGGGTGCTTCCAGCCGATCGACTTCCTGGTCAGGCTCGACTTCCTCAAGGTCCGTCGTCAGGAGTGCAAAGACCGGCGTGGTCTTCTGGCACTTCCAACACCGGACCTCGCCCGACGCCAGTTCGACAGGGCCATGCAACCGCATGAAGCCTTCATTGCTCACCGAAATCCTCCGTCTGATGTTCTTCTGACTGCGTAGAACCAGTATCTTTGCAAGGTGGCTCATCCAATGAGCCACATAGTCCTCTACGCTGGCTGACGCGTGACAGTCACGCAAAGACGCCGGCAGCCGCCCAGGCGTTGAAGAGTAGAGGCCAGATCAGGATTGAAGGGCAACCTTCAAGGGAGGGAGGACCTTGTCAGAAGACTTCTACGTGCCGGAACAGGCGCAGAAGACCGACCGCTGGACATCCGGGATGGCCTGGGCGGTCCGGCGGGCATCCCGCCAGCCCGTCTACATCGGCAAGCTGCACCGGGAGGACAAAGGCCTCGCGTGCGATTGCGTGTGCCCGGCGTGCGAGGCGCCCCTGCAGGCCGTCGCTCCCGGGATGCAGGCGACTTCGACGCGCGTGCCGTTCTTTCGCCACCACCAGGCGCAGCAGGGGCCCGGCTGCAAGCACCGAGTCGCCGAGCTGGCCGCGCTGAAGCTGTTTGCCGAGCGGGGAATCATCGAGATTCCGGCACCGCGCGGCTCCGCTGCCGTGGTGGGGTTCAGCGGCAAGGTCTATGAGAAGGCGCGCGTTGGCGATGTGGTCGTCGAGAAGATCGTCAGCAAGCGCGTCATCAGCGAGATCGAGGTTGAGCTGACGCTGGAGAGCGGCCGCACGGTCATCCTCACGTTGCGAGGCGAACAACACCTGGGGGAGCTTGGCAGCGCGCACGCCGTGATCCAGGTGCACGTGACGGATCCCGAGATCGCCATGCTGTCCGAGGAGGAAATCCTCAAGCAGGTCCGGATCAGCGAACGCTACTTGCAGCTGATCGCCCACGCGGACCGAAGTCGCCTGGACCTGCTCGCGGCTGACGATGCACGGCGCGAGGCACTGGAGCAGCTTGACATCGCGCCTGAGGACATCCACCTGCCAGAGGGGGCGACCGCCAAACAGGCTTCGGAGTCACTGCTGCACTGGGTCGTCAAGGACTCGCTCGCCACCGTCGGCCATCTGCGCACGCCGGCGTTCAGGCACGTGGCGAGCGCGATGTGTGTCGACGGCAAGCCCTACACGGCAGAGGTCATGCTGCCTGAGCTGACCCTGGAGCTGAGCGACATCGAGTGGGAGGTGCCGCTGGATGGCTTTCGGCCGGACATCGTCTGCTGGGCCGTCGATCGGCAAGGAGGGCTGGGGCGGTTTCGGCTGCTGATCGAGGTGGCCAAGACCAGCGCGGTGACGGCCACCAAGCTGGCGCGCATCCGGGCCGCCGGTATGGCCTGCCTGCAGATCGACGTCTACAAGTTCCCGAGGTCGGGCCAGCTGAGCCGGTCAGAGGTTCGGCCGTTGGTGGCGAACGACGTGGCGGCCAAGGAATGGCTCTGCCATCCGATGCTCGACCAGCTGATCGCCGAAGCCCAGAAGAAGGTGGATGGCTTCAAGACCCGGTACGAGCAGACGCTGGAAGAGACGGCGATTCGGCTGGCGGAACAGCGAGCGCGCGAAGCGCAGGAGCGGGAAGCGGCGGAGCGTGAGGCTACGAGTCGCAGCAGTTGGGCAGGCCAGCTCACCCAGCCCCAGGCGCTGCGGGAGCTGCGAACCGTGCTGGAGCGCCGGTGGGCAGGCGAGGCCGAGATCACGTCGAACGGCATGCTCTGGCCGCGAGGCCGGTTCGAAGCGGCGATCAGTGGACTTTGGTCAGGCCATGGACACGTACGGCCGCTCGCCGAGGCGGGAGGGCTGCCTTGGCGCATCTCGCGCATCCTCGGCGTGCACTACGGGGTGCTCGGGCGGCTGGATTTCAAGACCACGCTGTCCAACTGGACCACGGCGCCGCACGCGTATGCAGAGCCTGCGTGGATGGGCCTGCTGCATCTCCTCATTCAGCATTTCGACGTCGCAAAGTCCTTGAACGATTACGAGGCCTATGCCTCGCAGCGCGAGAAGGTGATGGCCAGCCTGAACGCCGGAGAGAAGGAGTACACGCGGAGCGCCTATGACGATGCCCAGTTGGTCGAGATGTTCCCGGAGATCGCGCCGGTCCTGAACCAGCGGTTCGGGACCACGGCCTACGCGTCCGAGCTCAAGCGCAAAGCCGCGGAACAGTTCCAGGCCAAGCTGGCCGATGCGCAGCTGAAACGCGACGAAGAAGAACAGCGCCAGACCGCTGCGCAAGAAGCAGCCGCACTGCGAAAAGCCATTGAGCAGGCGGGGTACTCGATGGTCTGGAATTCAGCGCCCAGCGCACCTTCAACGCCTGCGCGTGTGCATCAGTGCCTCAAGGTCACCGGCTCAGGGCCTCTCGACAGCCGATGGACTGAAATCGTCCTCAGCGCGCTGAAGGCCAAGCTGACGGGCCAGAACTTGGGCACCTGGCTTCATGGCCAGGTGTTGACCACGGCAAAGGAAGCCGACGACCTGACCAAACTCCTCCGCAACGCCTACCTGGCGAAGAACAAGTAGCGCCGGCTTCAGCGTCACATCTGCGGCTGCAGGTGCCTCAGCAGGGCTTGCACCACCGCCCCGACGCGGGCGACTCGACGCCGAGACGCTGGGTAGACCGCGTTCAGTGGCATCGGCCGCGCCTTGAACTCGATGAGCAAGGGGACTATCGCCTTCGCTGTAATCAGCTCCTCCACCAGGTATCGGGGCGCCAGGCCGACGCCCAGGCCGCGCAGCACGGCATCCCGCCTCGAGGTGTCATCGTCGAAGCGCCATCGACCACTGAGGTTGATTACCTGCGACTGACCGAGTTCGTCTTCGAAGTGCCACCGCGGATCACGCCAGGTGATCTGGATGTCGCAATCGTGCTGCTACAGGGCCGCTGGCGACACGATCGGCGGGATACTGTCGGCACGGCGGCGGAGGTAGTCCGGGGACGCGACCACGACCCTTGGCAAGTTGATCAGCTTTCGCGCGATCAGCGCGCTGTCGTCCAACGGACCGCTGCGGACTGCCAGATCGACATCTGCGCATGGATGCTAGAAGAATCACGGACTCGCTTCCTGACGGGTGCCAATGATGTTGTGGTTGTCGATTGAGCCCTCATTCGGTCCGAGGACTACAATGCGGCTCGTTGGCCTTGAGTTATGTTGGCGAAAGCTCCACCCGAGGACATCCGATTCAGGTCCGCCTCGCGCGGGCCTTTTTTGTTGTGCACGCTAGTACGCAGTTAGCCAATGTCGGCGCAGGTCACTGGATTCGTTGCACTTGGCGCTGGACCCGGAGATCGAGTCGCTGGACTCGCCGCTCGCACGACATGGCCTGACAAGGTGCTCAGCACGCGCCGGGATCAGTGGTCAAGAGACGCTGGACCGGGCGCTCAAGTTGAGTCGGAATATGCAACCCATGCTTCATGCCGAGTCGAACTGCATGGGATGCGCGAGCTCATGTCTGCGGTGGGGTCAACCTCTTGAATGGCCGCCAGGGGTCCAGGAAAGACGGCTCCCAGGAGCCTTGCCCTGCATTTGGGAGCCAGATCGCTTCTGGAAAGTGCCGCTCCGAAAAACTCAACCTCTGATACAGATCATTAGTCTCCGGCAAAGCTATTAGCAGCGACTCCAGTATCTGCCGAGCGATTCGTTGTTGCGGCCGACCGAATCTTGACCACCCGAGTATGGATTTCCGGAGTCACACGCAGCCTCGTTTGCGTTGTTCGTCTATGCCAGCAGCTGGATCAAGTGCCATCACCCGATGGAGTTCTTCGCAGTGATGGTGAACGCCCAGCCGCTGGGGTTCTACAGCACCAGCCAGTTGCTGCAGGGCGCCCGGCGCAACGGCGTGACGGTGCTACCGACCTCGATGCGGCTCATGTAGGTGCGGAACAACCCTCGGTGCGTCGCCAGGTCTTCCTGCGTGAGCTCCCGCTCCAGCCGCAGATCCCGGATGCGTGCTCCAAACACCACCTGAGGGAGGGCTGCCGGGCGTGGGATTGTTGGCAACCAACATCGCCAGCAACTTGACGTTGATACCGCCTTTGTCGTGGCATGCCGAAGGCGCGCAGTGTGATCTGCCTACGCCTTGGGCTTTGCTGCAAGGCCACCTGAGAGTTCGGTCAGCTTTGCCACAGAGAGGTCTGCCGTGAAGCCCCAGAAGAAAAGTCCTGCAAGCTCTGAGTACGTGCCGATAAACCTCTCGCCGAAGATTGCGTAGCTGGCAATGCCGAAGATGATGGCCGCGGCAGCTGTATTGATGCCAGTGATCGCGGCGATCTCCTTATGTGTCCGGCCTCTGAATGCGCGTAGTTCTTGCGACGAATCTAGCTTTATGGTGCTTGTGAATCGGCGACCCAGGGGGGCAGCCGCCGCAGAGGACTCTGATCGTGTGACGGACTCTTCTTCATTTGGACCTGGCTGTGGCGGAACCGAAGGAGCGCTACTAGCATTGAGCTCCTTGTTTGCGTCCTCCTCCTCTTGCGAGAGCACAGGAAGGGTCTTCAGCGCTTCGAAGAAATGCCCATTGTTGAACTGCTGGTCGTAGGCTGCTGCCGCGTCCGCTGCAATGTTGGATCGACTCGTGCGGACTTTCAGTAGCAGGTCCCTGCGTGCCGACAATGCAGGTGCAGCGTCGAGTGTGGGCTCGGCGAACGGTGTTCCATTGGCTATCAGGCTATCGACCTCGTCGGCCAGCGTTTGCGTCGCAGCACGCATCCGGCCAGTCGCCTCAGCTAGCCTCGAGGCCGGCATTGCAGCTCTATCGCCGGCAAGTTCTGCCAACGATTGGGCGTCTTTCGACAAGTATTTCGCGAGCAAGGTCATGCTGGACTGGCGCGCGCGCGCCGCCGCAAGCCAACCGTCAACGTAGTTCTTGGCGCTAGCAAGGTCGGTCATGCTGGCCGGAGGCGTTAGTCCATCTGCAGCGATGAGACCTTTGATCTCATCTTGGCTGGCTGCCTTGAGCAGTGGCAGCATTGCTTCATACGTGTTTGCAGCGAGTTTGAAAAGGGTCTGCTCCTGACCTCCTTGTGTCAGAAGGTCGGCGAACGCCAAGCGCTGTGCGGTGGCAAGTACCTGCTTAGCACCATCTCCGTCTCTCGACCGAATCATGCCGACTGCCTGCTCTGCGCGCGTCCCCAGCGTAGATAGCGTGTCTCGCAATGAAGCAGGTAGGAGCCCCGGTGTGGCCGCCAGTTCGGCGGCTGCCTGGACTTCCGTGCGGAGTTGCTCCAATCGCTGCGAAAGTGAAGTAAGCGCCTCTTGAAATTTCGTCTCGAGCTGACTAACGGCAGTCGTGATATCGGTGGTCTTTTCAGCAGTGACGGCGGCTTCGAGTGCAACGATAGCGTCGAGTACGTCCTTCTGAAACGTTTGATCCGGCGTGCGTTCGAGCTCCAAGCGCGCTTTTAGCAACAGATCCGCGCCCTGCTCTTGAGCCGTTCGAAGCTCAAGACGGTGCTGCATCAAAACGCGGAGCACGAAGCCGGCAAGCATCCCCAGCAGAACGGTAACCACCAGCCATAGTCCCGCCCGCTTGGTGCGCACCTCAACCTCAAAGGAGAAAGGCGTCTTGAGGTCGGGACTGTCGATGACCACCTTGCCCGTGGCCGTACCAACGGCGAAGTCCTTGGGCGAGAAGTTGATCTCCAGACCTTCGCCTGCATTTGCACTCGAGGCCGGGAGTGTGGGCCTCAGTTGACCGGATGACTGTGAACCACCACTTTCGGTGAATAAAGATTGCGACACCGAAGCTTGGCGAAGTGCAGAGCTCCTGCGATCGGACAAGGCGTTGATCCTCAAGGACTGTGGTGCCGCGCTGGCTGCTGCCATGGCGCCCCATGACACGTCGACTACCTGCTTGGGCATCGGAGCCAGTTGCGCGGCGCGGCGCTCAATGTCGAGTGTCAGCGGCTCCAACTCCACGTTGCCACCTGAGAACGTGAAGGTGAGCGTGTAGACACCTGGTGGCAGCTTATCGATCTCAGTGACCGTCAGAACGATGGTGGATTGCTGGTCCTTGGTCGCTGAGAAGACCTTATCAGCCTTGAAGCTTTTCAAGCTTTGATCATCCGGCTTCTTGTCAAACAGGACGGACTGGACCTTCGGCGTGATGGCAACACCGACCATTCCGGCGGGCAACTTCACCTGGATCCATACCTCTGTTGTCAAGCCGGCAGCATTGAAAGACAGCCCCTTTGTTTCGCCGAGAACTTGGACCGGAGAAGGAGCGGCGTAGCTTGGTTCCGGGTGCGTCAAAGACGCAAGAGCGAGCATCAGTCCAGCGAATGCGATTCGTGTATTCACAACGACCTCCATCATTGTTCGACCTGTAGGTCAGCATTCCCATAAGCCGTAAACAGCATTGGCACCTGTGTGCACTCAGTGAGTGACTTGCGGTAGTAGTCACGCATCACCTCGCCGAGCTTGGCTTTTCCAAGAAGCAGGCTGTCGGTCGCTTGCTGTCCGAAGGCCAGCGCATCGCCAGCGAGTACGGTCCATTCCGTGCCAATTACCGCAGCAGCCCCGGACTGGAGGAACGCGTCGGTGAGCGTTACCAACTCGTGCGTATCTTGTCGAGCCGACTCGCAGGCCATCAGCAGCACGATTGGCCGCTGCGCCTCCCAAGGGGAGTGCTTCACCTTCGCGGAAATAAGCCTCGTCACACTGATCTCATGCGGGTGGAGATCAACGGGCGCACAGGCGTAGACACGTCTCTCTAGGTTGGACTCCTCGTCGGCCTCGTGTAGGTGGCTCAAGAGCACCAGTACCGCTGGCAGCAGCTGAGCAGTCCATAGTCCATGATTAACCGGCGCATCACTTTCCGTGATGCGGTGGAAACGTCCCTTGTAGGTGTTGTCCCATGTCGTTGCGGCTTTGTTCTCTAGCGCCATCCCTAGGCTGCCGCCAAATGTGAGCAGGGGATGTTGTGGCTGTACGCGAACGGAAGTAGCTCGCGACGGAGATTTGCCCTGGCGCTTTTCTTCGCTTAGAAGCTCGATTTTGTGTCGGAAAGCCCAGAAACCTTCTACGCAAATCACAGGCTGCCCTGGGTGATGTCTGCACCCCAGCTCACCCGGCTCAGGCCAGTTGGCAACGACAGGTGAGTTTGCGCGGCATATGTTGGCCGTCTTGAAGGCGACTCCCGTCGGCAAGTCATGGTCGTACGTCAAGTGCCATGGCATGCTGAGGACGTTGGAATGACGAACGAACTGCACTGTCTCCTCTTCAGCTCTCAAGTCGTTCAAAGCCTTGTTGTCGTCGTCATATGCGCTTGCCAGCCAGACCCAGATGGCATGACCGAGTTGGGCCATTTTGCGAATGGTCGCATCTGCGTCAATCTTGTCGCCGTGAGCCGCGATAAGGACATTTCGGTAGCGTGTGTTGATGTCCGCTATCTTGCTTTCTTCTGTCCGAGATGCGACACCAGTGCCTTTCCCTTTGATCATCAGGGTGTGATCACCCACCGTGGCGTCGTCGTTCAAGGCAACCGACAGGGCGCGTTCACTCAAATCGACAACCTCTGTCAGCGAACGAACCGCAGAGGATGTCAGTCGAACTCGCACAGCGGGCCGGTCTTTGCGGAATTGGATCTTCGCGTCTTTGTGGGATACGACAAGCGCCGTGAGCTGGAATGACTGGACTAAGTTGTTGCCCGAAAAGATTGCCACCCGTAGGTCATGCTGACCTTCCTTGAGGGGTGCAATGAAGTCGAAATGAACAAGACGCGTGGGACCGCCGGCCCGGCCAAGGGCCAGCGACTGAGTGCTGCGGGACAGCAGTTGGAAGTCTTTGGCGAACACGCAGACCTCAAGTTCGATGACGTCATCGTGCGTAGTTTCCCAAGTGATGGCAGTGTCGATATTGGGGGGGGCTTCTTCGAGAACGTCGTAGTCACCATGAACAAGTCCGATCTGCAGCCCCAACCTGTAGCGCCAGCCGGCCCTGAATGGGGTGAATAGGTCATCCTTACGCAACGGGTTGAGAACGCCGAACTCGTCGTAGCGATCCAGAAGCAGCTCCACGCGGCGCCCATCGGTTTGGCGATCGAAATACGGGGGGACGCCGCCATCAAAAGCCGAGAATGGAGGCGGTGCGGACGCCAATGTCTCGGCCTCAAGCCGCCGAATCACCGCGATCGCATTGGCCATGGCCGTAAGTCCGCGGCGCTCCAGCCTGAAGTCGAAGGACAACTTGCGGGCGACGGCCATAACGGCTTGATTTCCACCGCTTCGACGTAGCCGGTTTCCATGTGCCAAGGAAGACAGTACATCCGTACGCAGGTTCCGCATCACCGTTGAAAGACGCAGTGCCTGATTGCTCTCGGGAGCGCAGCGCAACTCAAAGCTATACCCCGGTTGGGTCTCCCCGAGAATCCACAGCAATTCATGCAGTGAGTAGTCGTGCACCAGTCCGTATACAAGGTTGACGATCGGATCCGTTCCGTCAGTGGGGCCTCCCGGGCGCCGAAATATTCGCAGAACAGGTCCTGCATCAACTGGGGGGCCGACATCGAAAGCCGTTTCGTAGACCTCGACGATCAGTCCAAGACTGCGCTTATAGATGTGGTCAGTGAAGTCTCTTCCGCCGCGTTCGTGCCGAATCAGAACGTGTGGCTGTGGTCGCTCACCGGGAGGAGGCAGGCGAACGGACGGTCCCGTCATCTCGACGCCATAGGCTCGCACTGCTCTTGCGTCAGGATCGCGCCCGCCGTACCAGGCGCGAGATTGAAGATCCCGCATGCTGGAAGCCCACGCGCGTGCGTCGTGAATTCGTAGAGGTAGCGTCAGCGCAGAGGATGTGCGCCGCGACCTTTGATAACGAACAGCTACACACCTTTCGCCTACTCCAAAGTGTTGCAGGATATGAGTCTGTATCCACCGCTCCCATGGCAAGGCTTCAAGCCCTCGAGGTGGGCGTACGAACACCGGCAACAGCCACGGGACCGTCTCCTGTCCGCCGTTAGGTAGAAGGTGGTACCGAACGTCGCGAAACTCTTCGAATGCCGAAATGAGCAGTTCCCTTAGCCTGGCCGGAACCACGACAAATGCCAGGAATTCAAGGTAGGCATTGCCGGCAAAGCCGATGCTAGCGACGTTGTAGTCGAGCGTCGTATCGGCAGACGCCGCGTATCCCGTTTCGTCGATGTACTCGATTTCGATGCGGTCGCCGTGGACGGAGAGGGTCATCTCTACCCAGCGGTCAAAGGTGCGTGGCATCTGCTCCATCGGTCTATCCCTCCTTCTCCCAGGCTGATGCACCGGAATCTGCTGTAGTTTGTAGTCGTGGTCGCGTCCGGCGATGCGTGATCCTCGTCGCATCTTGATGATGGCGGACGCGGCGCTGCTTCCGAAGATGGCGGGCTGCCGTTCCTCATCAGTTTTGTGGGAGAGCGGTCACTGTGAGCGCGACCTGGTGTGCTAGGGAAGGTTTGCACAACCCCTCATCTATCCGAGTGGTGAAGGGCGTGAGCGCGAGAGAGGAAGCGGGGCATGGATCAGATCATGCTGGGCCTTGACCCGCTGCCCAAGAAGATCCGCAAGGAAGTCTTCCTCGACGAGATGGACCAGGTCGTTCCCTGGGCCGACATGGTGGCGCTGATCCAGCAGCACGCGCGTGGCGCGCGTCAGGCAGTGGGCGGGCGGCCGCCGTTCCCGGTTGAGACCATGCTGCGCATCCACTGCGTGCAGCTGTGGTGGAACCTCAGCGACCCGGCGGTCGAAGAAGAGCTGCACGAGCGCCCGCTGTACCGCCGTTTTGTCGGGCTGGAGGGCACGGCTCGCATGCCTGACGAGACCACCATCCTGCGCTTTCGGCACCTGCTGGAGAAGCACAAGCTTGTGCCCCAGGTGCTGGCGCTGATCGATGCTGGCTTGGCTTCGCAGGGCCTGCTGCTCAAGACGGGCGCTGTGGTCGACGCCACCATCATGGCCGCACCGAGTTCGACCAAGAACAAGGACGGGGAGCGTGACCCTGAGATGCACCAGACTTAGAAGGGCAACCAGTGGAGCTTCGGCATGAAGGCCCATATCGGCGTGGATGCCGAGTCGGGCCTGGTGCACAGCGTCATCGGCACCGCTGCCAACGTCAACGATGTGACGCAGGCGGCAGCGCTGCTGCATGGCGAGGAGAAGGTCGTATTTGCCGACGCGGGCTACCAGGGCGTGGGCAAGCGCGAAGAGGCCAAGGACTTGGAAGTTGACTGGCACATCGCGATGCGCCCGGGCAAGCGCCGTGCGCTCGACCCGGCCCGCGAGGTGCACCGGCTGTTAGACAAGGTCGAGCAACTCAAGGCCAGCGTCAGAGCCAAGGTGGATCACCCGTTCCGCGTGGCAAAGCAGCAGTTCGGCTATGCCAAGATGCGCTACCGGGGCTTGGCTAAGAACACGGCACGACTGACGATGCTGTTTGCGCTGAGCAACATGTGGATGGTGCGCCGGCAACTGCTGGGAGCGAGGGGAGGAGTGCGTCTGCGATGCGGCTGGAGGCCGCTCCAGGCAGCGAATTCGCGGCGCGCCAGGGGCTCAATCACCCCGCGACTTCCACATCACGACTCGCTTGCAACTTCATCGGTCGTCGTGGACGGGTTTTGCGGACCTTCCCTAGGGATTTCGCCTTCTACGGGTGACTTTGCCCGGGAAAGGTGGCCGACGTGCAGAGACATCTCTCATGCTGCCGTCATGCATAGCGCTGAGATGCTTGCGCGTTCCAAGCGTCATGTTGTACGTTCGGGCAATACAAATGTACAACCGTGGTCCGGAATGGGCGAGGCTGATGCTCGCGAGCGATCCAGGAGCACACCATTTGCCCTAGATTGGGTGTTATGTGCCGTCGAAATCGATCAAGGAGAGAAGGCGAGAACCCCACCGCCGATTGCTCAGGCGAACAGCAAGTTGATGGCACGATAGGTCAGACCGTGGTTGGCACAGCCCGCGCCGGACGAGGCACTTCGAGTGCGTGTATGCGATTGGGCGTCGACCAGCAGAACCCATCAGGGACAGCGAGCTCGTGTCGCATCGACAGTACCGAATGTACGGGTGCAATCTTTTCTTCGTGCAGCAGTGAACTGGAAGCTTGGCAAACCGGGGGGCGTCCATGTACGTCCGGCGAACTCGCCTTGAACGGTCGGGCGGCGACCGCCAGGATGGTGTCCACCAACCCAGATAGGTGGACACCCCACGTCTCATAGTCGATGAACGGCCACGCCTTCGCCGCCGCGATGCCCATCTGGTCGGCGACGGCCGACAGTTCGGACACCTGAAGCGACTTCCCCGCCATTGACGGAAGCGCGATGCCAACACCCACAAACGGCATCTGGATGGAGCGAATGACTGAACAAGCAGGGAGTTCGGCGGAGTCTGCGACGCACCCAAGACCTGGCGCCAGAAATCCTGTGAATCGGTATGCCACGTCCGTGATTCTTGCAGCCCCCCCCGGGGTCGCCGTGTGACGGGGATCGGCGGACGCGTGCCGCTCTTCAGCAGTCTGCAAATCTTGATCAGGATTACCAGGGCCGCATGCACTTCCAGGATGGTGGCGACAATCACATCCATGATCAAGAACGCCTCCGAACTCCTTGCCGCCTTCATCACCAAGCAGCGTGAAAACGCTGAGTCCTTCTCGATGCCGCATATGCCGACGCTCGGCAGCGCTTACGAGGCGATTGCCAAGCAAGGCATCGACCAGCAATTCGTCCTTCCTCCCAACCTCGACCTGCGCGTTGTCTCCGGCTTCATCGAAGGTTTGCCGAACCAGATTGACGCCATGCTCGTCCGCGGAGAAGGACAGCGCTACGCACTCACCGACCAATACATCTACCCTGCTCGCCAGGTCCTGTGCGTGCTGGAGGTCAAGAAGACACTCAACAAAGCAGCGCTGCGGGACGGCCTGGCTCACCTTGCCGAGATCTCCCGTCACTTCCTTAAAGACTTCGATACCAGGTACGAGTCAGACGAAGACCTGGACTTCAGCCATGCTCGGAGCTCCTTTGAGCAACTGACGGGTCGGCTCGGCCCTCGCAACACGCAAGAAGCCGACAGCCTGCCTATCCGAGACCGGATCCTCTACGGGCTCCTTGCTCGTCAAATCCACGCCCCGGTTGCGGTGCTTCTTGGATTCGACGGGTATGCCACAGAGCAAGGGCTTCGCACTGCCGTGCTGGACATCATCGAGTCCAAGGCTGGGAACAACTCCGATGCGACACCGGAGCTGCTTCCGTCGCTCGTCACAGCCGGTGCCTTTAGCGTTATCAAGTGCACCGGCCAGCCTTACGTGATTGCCGGACCAAACGACGGCTTCATCATCCTCGCGTCAGCGCGCCACAACATCGCACGAATCCTTCTCGAGTTGCTGTGGACCAAGATTTCGGTGGCGTGCAATGCTCGAATGCCATTCGGACCAGACTTGGATTTTGAGAGCCTGAAGGAGCTTCTGGCCGCCAAAGGTGCATCTCGAGATGGTCACCTTGGCTTCGAGTTAGCGACGTACGAGCACAGCGAAAAGAAGCTTCAGCGCTCGGAAGTCAAAGTCTGGGAGCCGACGCGGTTGTCCGCAGCAGCTGTTTACATCGCCGAACTTGTCTCCTTCCGCTTCGGTTCACTCAAGCTCGACGCATCACTTGCTGACGACATCCGCAACGAGCATCAGGTGGAACTTGATGCGGCAGTTCAAGAGCTCGTGGATACCCAGACGTACTGCAGGTCGCAGACGGAGCTGCGCGCCATCGGAAGCGGAGCGGCGATCGCTAGCCTGGAGGACGGCACCGGCTATGCAGACCGATACCGCGACAGGTTGCAAATCTGGTGCGATCAGAAGGGGTTGGACGTGACCTTCATGAGCCACGTCCTGGTCGACTAGACCACCAGCTGTTCAGGGCTGTGCTCTGTGAGTGAACCCCTGCGGACCTATCCGTATCTGCACCGACGCCATGCTGCGTTGGCAAGTCAGCTGGCAGTTGCGCTGAAGCAAGTCAAGGTAGAAGGGCTGCTTGAGCGCTATCAACACGAATCAACGCTGAGCTGATCCCAACGGAGTTGGTCGCGCCTTGCTCGGGACGAGCTTGGAACGCTGGAGCAACTGTCGTGGCCTTTAGTGAGTTCGGTTGAAGGCTGCTGGTTTGATGATGACAACCCTCGTGCCATAGGTGGCTGCAACCTTTTTCGGGCATCTGACATCCACTGAATTGATGAGTTCGCGCGTTGACATCGCGTCAGCCGTGCCTAGACACTTTAACAAGCTACTTGTCAAGTAGAGCATCTTCAATACAAGTTGGATCGGGAGGGAGGTCTATGCGTTGCGTTGCTAGGCTCAATAGGCTCGCGCCGTTTGCTGCCGCAAATGCCGTGATGATCGTGGCACTGCTGCTTTCGGGATGTGGCACGACTGGAGGAGATTTCCATCTGCACAGCCCTGAGAGAGACAAGCAGGGTCAGGCGCTGAAGGAAGCATGGTCGAAGGTTGACCTGAAGGCTCAGCTCGATGTACCAAGACAGAATCTGCAGAAGACGTTAGCTGAGCAGTTGGCGACGGAAGAAGAGATCTGGTCCAAGCGACGAAGCGTGGTTGCTGGGCAGATGGCCCACGACTGGACTGTAGAAAAGTTCCAGACCAGCGCGGCTGCTGGGCTCAAACGCGTGATGGGCACGGTCAAGCCTTCTGATGAAATGCTCGCCGCAGCCCCCCAAGATCCTGCGGCTAGTGCTGCTGCAGGGGCTGCCAAACAGTATCGAATGGAGGCCAAGAACGCTCAGACGGAAGCGGACAACCGAGACCGAACGGCAGGAAGATTCCTGATACTTGGGGTGTCGGCGCCCACCTGTGAAATCGTCATGGGTACGCAAGAGAAGCTGGAGAAATACACGGCTGACAAGCTGAGCTCCATCGAAAGGGAGGACAAGGCGGCACTCTTCGCGGGCTACATCAGTTCGATGAAGAACAACTGCGCTGATCTGGAGAAGGCGAAAACAGCTCAACGCAAGGTCGTTCAGGCAGATGACAAGGATGCGCCGACGGGTGAACTGGGCAAGGCGCTCATCGCTCTGAAGAAGGAGGAAGAGGCTCTCGAGAAAGACAAGAGCGCCGCGGAACTGGCGGCTGCTTCGTTGAAGGCCTTGCAGACTGAGTACACAGCTGCCGAGAAGGCGCTTAATCCCGGCGCCGGTGCTGCAGAGAAGGAACGTGTTGAAAGGGCCATTAAGAAATTGAAGGCCTGGGAGGCTGACGTCGGGAAGCTGGAGGCGAATCCTCTCGTCGGTAAGCTTCTATCTGACGTCAAGTTGGAATCCCTGGATAAATTCCTGGCGACTTACGGTGCTGCGGCTTCCGGGAAGGGGACGGAGGTCGGATCGAACCGTTTGGCGGTGGCGCTTGCCCTGGTTCCCGATATGCAGAGGAAGTCCGACGAGGCTATGGCGGCAGCAGAGCGCCCCAACCTGACGCCGTTTGTCTTGCGGAAGAACATCGAGCAGGCCAGAACAAATGCTGCCAGGCGGGACGTTGAGCGGCGAATGGCTCTTATCGATCTACAGCGAAAGATCGTAGCAACGCTAGAGGAACAGCTCGGGGCATATGAAGATGCCTATATCGCCTCTTCAAAGGTCGTTCCCACGGTCAAGGTCAAATCCAAGACTGGTCAGGTCACTGAGGAAAAGGTCCGCTGGGCAGAAGTGCTTCAGGCAGTTGAAGCCAAGCCGAACGTCGCGATACCAAAGGAAGTTCTGGAGCCCAAGATTGCGGCCTGGCGAGCTTCAACCCGCTACCTGGAAGCGGAGGGGCGGATGCGTGCAGATATCGGCCAGACCTATTACCGCATCTACGCCTTGCAGTACGAAGGAGTGTTGCTCAATGCTGAGTCGAGCATTGCGCAATGGAAGGGTTTGGTAGATCCGTCAGTTGACTTGCTGGCCCAGTGGGGGGCGGCGGGCGTCGCGCCGCAGGACATTGTTCAATTGTTCAACAGTCTCATGCTGCTGAGTATTGCTGTGGGGGTGAACTGAGATGCTGCAACGACAAATTCTCTTGGTGATCTTGGGCACTCTGGGCTTGGTGGGGTGTGCGACACAGCCGGAGGCGCTTGTCCAGGCCAACAACACCGTTGGCCTCATGTCGTCACTTGAAGGGCAACTGGCCGATTTCCGCAAGGGTTGGTCGGCGCTGGAGGATTCGCGGATTGAGACACTGAAGACCCAACGGCGGCTGATGGCAAAGAATGACCTCGCCGCTGAAAGAAGTCGTTTGGCGCGAGTGGCGGCTGGCGATACCAACGGTGAGGCTTTGAGAGTCAAGCTATTGGCGAACGTGGATGCCATCCAGGCGGCCAAGACCGCAGCGGCGAAAGATCAGCAAAGCATCGAGCAGAAGCTCGATGCTTTGCTGCAGCCGACTCCAAGCACGGCGAGTTCGATTACGGCAGCCCAGACGTCAGCCGCGAAGATGGGGGCCGAGCTTTCGAAGAAGACCCGGGCCCAAGAACTGCTCGCGTTCGTCGATGAGGTCAAGACCGGCATCGACAAGGCCAAGAAGGCGCAACAGGATGCCAAGGACGCCGCAGCGTCGACGGCTGAAAAGATCGTGGCTGCGGAACAGACCGTGCCTTAACAGAAGCCGCAGCCATCTGTAGCACAGCAACATAGACAGGGATCCGCGTCATGGCAACGACCAAGAAATTTGAGCTTAAGGAACTGCTTGAACATCCCATGGCGGTGTACGCCACGGAGTCGAACGCAGCTCTGTCAAAGGTGCGGCGAGAGATTAGTCGGCTAGAGTCAGTGCGAGATGATGACAGTCAGCCAGAGGATCAGCGAGACCAGGCACAAACTGACATAGCCGAACTGACGTCAGTCCTCGGCAGAATGGACGACGCAGATAAGGCATTTCTTGCCCGCGTTGTCCTCGGCAGTTTTCCGCCGAAGGACGAAGTCGTGACGCGTACGGTCGCGTTGAACACCAATCTCGGGTTGGCCGTTGCCGCGACCAATCGTGTGCAGACGATGATCCGGCTGGCAGCTCAATGGGCCGACACACTCAGTGCCGTTGTCACGGGGAAGGCGCCGAGCATGCCAGCTGAGCCCAATCCGCCCGCTGGCGCCTGACAACCTGCCCAAGGGACCGTCATCGAGCTTGTCGCTGCTCGGTGGAAGATGGCGGTCAGGTGACTCAGGCGAGGTGCGCGTGCTCGCAGGTGGTGCACGCTACGATGTGCTTCCATCTTGCGGTCGATGGATCACAAGGAAGCCGCGAGCGACAAACCGAGTTGGCGAATGGCAATCTGGCAGTTTGACGTGAGAGCACTACATGGCCGGACAAGGTGCTCAGCACGCGCTGGATTCGGTGGTCAAGAGACGCTGGACCGGGCGCTCAAGTTGCGTCGGAATATGCATGAGCTGCACTGCGTAGCGCGGCTAAACATCGGTATCCGTCCGGTGAACCCGTCGGTCTGTAGCGCGCATGCGGGTTGTTTGCAACACAATCGAGGCATGAAGACAGCCGTCATCCCGCAGGTGCGCATCGAGCCTCAGCTCCGCGTCGACCTGGACGCCGTTTTGCGCGATGGCGAGACCCTGTCCGAATTCGTCGAGTCCGCGGTACGCGCCGCTGTGGAGCACCGCCTTATCCAGAGCGCGTTCGCCGCGCGTGCTGATGTGGCTTGGGCGCGCGTCCAGCGCACCGGCGCCGGCCGGCCGGCTGAAGACGTCATTGCCGACATGCGGGCGCGCCTGGAGGCCAGGCGCAAGGAACTTCAAAGCAAGCCCCCTCCGGCCGGCGCATGACCTACCAGGTCATCTTCGAGACCCAGGAGGATGAAGACCAACTGCGACTGACCGAGCAACGTAAGCCTGCCGGCATGACAGCCCGTCTGCTTTCATCCGCTGCCGGACGTCAAGCTTAAATCCTAGGTCGCAGGTCTTCTGGCTAGGCAGGACGTCGAGGCATTCGTTGCGAAGCACCTTGGTCAAGGCGACATCCGCATCACTGACCCACAGTTCAATGGTCTTGTCGTTGTCGCAGCAAATGGTGTTGCGACGGGTTGGTCTCAGCCAATCTGTGCGTCTAGTTGCGCGTCGTCGGTGCTATCCACTGTTGCGGCAGCAGTTCCTCGATCCGGTTTGCCTGCTGTGTCGGTAGCCGCTCCAGCACGTCGCGCAGGTAGGCATACGGGTCAAGCCCGTTGAGCTTGGCCGAGTGGATCAGGCTCATCACAGCCGCGGCCCGTTTACCCGCGCGCAGGCTGCCGGCGAACAGCCAGTTTTGCCGCCCCAGCGCGATGGGACGGATGCGGTTCTCCACCCAGTTGTTGTCGATGGGCAGTTCGCCGTCGTCGAGGTAGCGGGTCAGCGCCGCCCAGCGCTTGAGGCTGTAGTCGATGGCCCGGGCGGTCGCTGAGCCATCGGGCACTCGTTGTCGCTGCTGCCGCAGCCACTTGTGGAGCGCGTCGGCCACTGGCCAAGCCGTCTTGCGTGCCTGCAGCCGTGCCGCGCTATCGGCATCGGCCACGGCCCTCTCCACCTCGTAGAGCTGGCCGAAGAACTTCAGCGCCTGCTCGCCGACCTGGCTGCCGTGGTTGGCCCAGAGCTCGTGTAACCTGCGCCGTGCGTGCGCCATGCAGCCAACCTCGGTCACGCCCAGCTCGAAGCAAGCCTTGTAGCCGGCGAAGTCGTCGCAGACGAGCTTGCCTTGCCAAGCTGGCTTGCTTGGCGTCCCAGGCAGTCCGAGGAAGTCGCGGGCATGCTGGCCGCCGCGGCTGTCGGCGAAGTCGAAGACGACGGCCTGCAGCGGGCTGAACTGCGTGCTGCAGTAGCTCCATAGGTAAGCGCGGTGTGTCTTGCCGTGACCGGGCTTAAGCATGGCCACTGGGGTCTCGTCGGCGTGCAGCACCGGCTGGCGCAACAGTTCTGCGGCCAGCGCGTCCACCAGCGGCTGCAACTGCACGCCGCACTCGCCGACCCACTGCGCGAGCGTGGAGCGCGAGATGGCATGGCCAGCGCGCTCGAAGATGGCCTCCTGCCGGTACAGCGGCAAGTGGTCCAGATACTCGGCCACCAGCACCTGGGCCAGCAGGCCGGTCGTCGGCAGGCCCTTGTCGATGATGTGCGGTGCGACCGGCGCCTGCACGATGCGCTCGCAGCACTTGCACACCCACTTGCCGCGGATGTGGCGCTCGACGGTGAAGACGCCGGGCTGGTAGTCGAGCTTCTCGGCCACGTCTTCGCCGATGCGCTGCATGGCCTGCCCGCAGCCGCAAACGGTGTTCTCTGGTTCGTGGTGCACGTCGCGGCGCGGCAGGTGCGCCGGCAGCTTCTCACGCCGGGGCTGTTGCCGCTCGCCAGCGGCGCGGCCTGGCTGTAGAGCCTCAATCTCGGCAGCCACCGCCGCCAAGTCGCTGTCCAGCGCCTCGTCCAGCAGGCTCTTCTGCTCAGCGCTGAACCGCTCGCTCTGCGCCGCGAACTTCAGCCGCTTGAGGATGGCGTTCTCGTGCGTGAGCTTCTCGATGACGGCCTGCTTGAACGCGGCCTCGGCGCGTGCAGCCCGAAGGGCATCACGCAGTTGGTGGGCATCGAGTGTGTCGAGGTCGTCGGCAATCACGAATGGTGACGCTGCCTGGCGCCGACCGAGCTGCCCATCGGCAGATGCCGCAATGGACGCGGAGCTACAGCAGCGTGATGACGCCGGCCTCGCCGACGTGCTGCCAGGGCAGGCCCAGCACCAGGGCGTCGAACTGGGCGCGGTTAAGGTTCAACGTGCCGGTCACGTCGCGTGGCCACACGAAGCGGCCGGCGTTCAATCGACGAGCCGCCAGCCACACGCCGATGCCGTCATGCACAAGCACCTTCATCCGGTTGGCGCGGCGATTGGCGAACAGGTAGGCGTGGTGGGGCCGGGCAGCACCGAAGACAGCGACCACGCGCCGCAGGGCGGCCTCGGTGCCGGCTCGCATGTCCAGTGGCTCGACTGCCAGCCACAGCGCGTCGACCCGGATCAACGCAGCATCTCGCGCAGCCAAGCGGCGCAGGCCGCAGCGCCATTCAACGGCCAGCGCACGCGGACGTGGACCGCGCCGCGCTGCAGCTCCAGTTCGATGGACTGCGGCGGCTCAGATGGCGGGACCTCCGAGACCACCGACACAGGGACGAAGGCAGGCGAGCTGCGAACCTCTCCGTCGTCAGCAACCAGACGCCGCCACTTGTGAACGAGATTGGCGTTGAGGCCGTAGCTCATGGCCACCTGGGCCACGGACGCGCCTGGGGCCGCGCATGCAGCAATGACTTGCCGCTTCAGCTCTACATCGTGCCGTCGGCGGCGGGCCGGGTTGGCTTCTGACATGGTGTCCACTTAATTAGTTTGGTGGGCACCATCCTGGCTGCCGGCCACGGGCCGTTCAAGGTGAGTTGGCCGGACGGATACAAACATCGCCCAGCCCTTCTGGAAGAATTCTGTGTTCAGAATGAATCTGACGCGCGTCCAGGTTTTCAAGCCGACACTGTCCCGCGATCGCTGGTAGTTTCAACTCGGAGCTAGCTGGCTACGGAACTTCGGAGATGAAGGTTTGGGCGTCGCCTCGCTCGACCGTTGCGCGGGACAGCCTTTGCAGTCGTCGTTCTTCGCTTTGGAGGGTGTGGCGCAACTGTGCAACGTGCGTGAATCCAGGGCCATGGATGCCCTCAAAGATCGCCGCCGCTTGTCGAAGGTATGTAGCTACTTCAGTTGTTGCAAGCACATCGCGATCTTTGTCATCCCGCATGGTGAGCGCAATTCGTTCTAGCAGGCTTGCAACTCGAGCCGATCTAGATCCGGTTTCCGCTTCGCTGATGACCAGCGCCCGCTTGTAGTCCGCGATCGCTTCCGACTTCCTGCCGAGGTTGCGCTGCGCGTCCGCAAGCGTGCCGAGATCACGAGCGACGGCCAATGAGGTTTTTCCATACTGAGCCTCGTCGAGCACTAGGGCTCTCTGAGAATGATCCAACGCCTCTTCCCATCTGCGAAGGCGCGACAGTATGCGTGCTAGCCCGTTCAGATCTCGAGCGACAACTCGAAGATCGCCTAGGCGCTCGTCGATAGCCAACGCTTCGCGGGCGGCATCTAGCGCTTCGTGCATACGGTTTAGGTCGCGCAGAGTGCGACTCAAATTGTTCAGGCAATCTGCATACTCGATTGCGTAAGGTGAAGTCCTCACATCGTCTGGCAAAGACGTCAGAATGGATCGAGACGCAAGTAGAACCTTGAGCGCTCGTGTTGGATGTCTTCCCAGCTCTTGAAGCACGCCTCCGAGCTGGTTCAAGTGCCGCGCCACAGACACATGCCGCTTGCCATGGCATCGTTTTGCAACCCGGGCACCCATGCGAATTAGAGCGAATGCATTCATGTAGTCGCCCGTCATGCGAAAGTGCAGACACAGCGAATAGAGCAAGTCTTCAGAGTCTTCAGATGCATCGAGGCCGCAGCGCTCAGCTACAGCAGATAGGTGCAAACGAAGTCTTGCTGGCTCATCGAGTCGATTGCTGTTGTTTGCCGACTCGAGGAGAAGGGCGACCGACTTCACCGCACTTTCGCGAATGCGTTCGTAGTCTGCCGTATTTGCATTCACGAACTCTGCAAGCAGACGGTGCAGGGTCAGGGAGGTGTCCTTGCCCTCCTTGAGCAAGCCAAGTTCGCAGGCCCTTTGGATTGCGTCTATCCGATCGTATGCATTGCTTGCTTCCTCCTGTTCAGCCAGGAGCTGGTCCGCAAAGCTGCGAGGCACAGGCTCCCCGCGCGCGAGGCAAGCAATGATGGCCAGAAGCTTGTGTGTCAGCTGATCGCAGGAGTCATCTGGATTCAGGCTTGAGAAGCTCAGCAAGAAGCTCTTCTCTAGCCCCATTTCTCCAGCAACGCGAGTCTGGCGCATGGATGGATGTCCCACAGCAGGAGATGCGCCCAGCTCCTTTAGATACTGCTGCGGCCTTAATGCATATCGTCGCAAGAAGCTACCCGCCAAGTGCAGCGCTAGTGGGAGATCGCCAAGTTGCGCCGCTATCTTTCCTATCGATGGATCAGTCGGGGATAGACCCTCCGCATATGCCACTAACAGGTGGATGCTTTCGTCCCGTCGGAGTTGCCCAAGCGTGTAGGTATTGACGCCAAGCCGTGGGTCCCATCGATCGCGGCGACTTGTGACCAACACGCGGCATCCGCCCGTGCGCGGAAGCCACTCGCGTAGTAAAGCTTGATCTTCACAGTTGTCGAAGATCAACAGCTTTGGCGATTCGCTTTGCCAGTGCTCTTTGGTCAAGCGCACCTGCTCTGCAGTGGTCAACGTATCGGCGTTTCGATAGATCCCTGCTGCACGGCCGCATGCTGCGACTTCAGCCGCGCAGTTGGCCGGGTCTGCGAAGCTGAGCCAATACACGCCGCCCCGGAAAAACTGACCGTATCGGTATGCAAACTCATTGGCGAGCTGTGTCTTGCCGACTCCTCCGAGTCCAGAAGCCGCTGCTACTTGCACTGCAGTTGCCTGAGCCGCGACCTTTAGCCGAGACGCAATGGCGATTAGATCGTCATCACGTCCAACGAATAGAGAGTTGCGCGGGCCCAGCCTATATGCAAGGAGCGTCCCACTCTCGGCAGGCAAGTGGTCAGCCGGCATGTGCTGGAATTGCTCCTCAGCCAAGCTGAGGAGTTGTTCCGAAACAGCCTTGGCTCTTTCTCGAAGCGCGGACTGCGCCGAACTTGGCTTAGCTTGCTCCAGGATGCTCAGCGCTTCCCGCGGTTCTCCCATCTCAATCATTGAGGTCGCCACGAGAAGCCTCAAGCCATCTTGCTCAGCGGCGGGCTTTTCCGCGCGGTGAACCAACATGATCCGAAGCTTCTGTAGCAGAGTCTGATGTTCGTACTCTTCTGCAATCTGAGGCTCAAGCGATGGAGCTGATTCAAGCGCTTCGTGCCCCATTGCCCGCAGCACAGAGGCAGAGGGCGTCGCCCATACCTTTCCAAAGGCGGGGCGGGCCAAATCGTTGGTGTCGCCCACTACGCGCTTAAGGTGCCCGACAACGAGGCCCTTCACTACGACCGGGCTTCCTGACCAACCGCTCATCGGAGTGGCCATGCCAGAAGCGGCCTCTTCGCAATGGAGTTCGAGCACCGCAGCGCTCGTGTCATCTGTCGCATTGGGGTCGCACACGACGCCGGCCAGGGTTAGTCCTGCTCCGCAGGCCGCAGCAGGGAAGCCATATCCGTCCCAAGGCGCCTTCCAACTGCAGCCTCGTGCGAGCGGCAAGGGACTCGTTCCTGGCGGAGCGCCCGCCAGATTGATTAGCGCGCAGTCCTGTTCCCGGTCGATGCGCGGAGTTCCCAGGATCTTGCAGGAAGCGCCTGCGATGTTGATTCGTATCGTGCTCAACACCGCTGACTCCACGACGTGCGCACACGTCGCGACGGTTGCAGTACTCACGAGGTAAACGGTTCCCGCGATCACCTGCCCGCTGTCGTCGATGGCAGAAATCCGACCACAAGCGGCTTTGATTGCTGAGATATCCATCTGGCTAGAGCATCTTGGTGCGACGTGCAAGCTCCGTAAGTTGAGCTGGCAACCGCTCAATTTGGCCTGGCCCTCGGAAGATGTAGACGCCGCTGTTGTCTATCTTGCCTTGATCGAGGTCGATGTGTGCGAATGTCGCAAGTCGATGCCTCCACAAGTGCGTGCGCCGTTCCGCAAGATCGTCGACAAACACGGCGAGCTCTTCTATGGCGTCTTCTTCCTCGCCGCCAAAAATGGACTCGGGAAGCCGCATGAGGTCTGCCCAAGTTCCACTGTTTAAGTAGGTCGCGCCACCAGGTAGGGATACCTGCTTGGCAAGGTGCGTATGGCCAAAGACGATGACCTGGAAACCCTTCTTTGCGCTCGCCAGCGCGGGTAGACGGTAGGCGTCGTCCTCGTGGCCGGTATCGAACGCCTTCTTGTGATACTGAGCGAAGAAGCGAAGAGCCGTGTACAACTGTTTCAGCATCGCTCGCTTCACCTGGTCGTTGACGGCCGCCTTGAAGCGACTAAAGAAGTCGCGCGTTGTCTGGACTGCGGAGATGTTCTGCAACTGGCGAATGTCCGCCAAGCTCATGGCGAGTTGCAGACCTTCATCGGCCAACTGATTTGCGGATCTCGCGCTAGCAATGTTGCGAGGGTCCAGAGGCTTGTTGTCGTCGCCGAACGACGACAGCATTGATGTGGCGGCCAGCGCAGTTAGCGCAGGGAGATGTCGTATCGCGGATGGATTGAGTACAGCCAGCACAGGAAGCATGCCGGAGTTTTCTGGCTTGAGCAGATCAATCCAAGGGTAGTCCTTCTTCATAGGGTTGATGGCACGCTCGACTAAGCAACTGCCTGGTGGCCCTGGATAGAACGGCGGCTTCTCCCGACGCGACATAGCGGAACGGCTTGCCCGAAGCGCGGCATGGGACACCACATTCCACCGGTCGTAGCGGTTTCCATGCTCGATGAGTAGCTGCCCCTCGACGAAGGCTTGGTTGTCGTAGAGAAACTCCGGCCGGTTCCGTAGCTTCTCAAACATTAGCTGGCGGGGGCCCGGGAACGACAGCTCTACGTCGTGATTGCCAAGCATCACAGTCAGCTCCGCGCCGCAGCCCATCAGGTCGCGCAGGCGTGCCCAAACGGCGCTTGTGGATCCAATGATCCGTTCGAGCTTGCTTCGAGCCCGCGAGTCGTCGTTGGTAAAGGCCGAGAACTCCTTTTCCGCTAGGAAGTCGACCATGTCTCCATTGATGACTAGGTGGACTCGCTGCCCGCCGTGTTGAAGGGCAATCAGGCCTGTGATGAACTGCTCGAGCAACACGACGCCCTCTGGTGGGCACATCTGAAATCCCACATCGCCGCCGAGGTGCAGGTCTGAGATCACGAAAACTGATTTCTTCAACGCTTCTCCTTTCGACCCTGCGGCGGCAAGGTCCGACTGGCCATCGGACGGGCGACAGGTCGCAGATCGCAGTTATCTGAATCGTGGCGGCGGTGGCTACGATTTTCGCGCAACGCCTCGCAGTGAGGCTGGACGGCCACGGCGCGAAGAGCTTCCATCGCACGGCGGTGCGGAGTTTGCTGAGCCTGCGACGATGGTGGGATGGTCTTCCACCTAACAGTTCATGGGCTAGTCAATCTTGTGTACGGGACAACCCTCAAGGTCGTCTGGATTCGGCTCAGCGGGAATGCCGAAGAAGACTGGTTAGCGACCGAAATCTGCGTTGATGGCGTCAACCATCATCTGCTCACGCCCTGACGGCGCCGGAGAGGCTGTCGTTATGGGCAGAACGCGTCGAGTACAGATTTCATGCGGAGGCAACGGCGCGCGTGCAGCGAGGTGTCCTGTAGGAGTACGGTCTAACTGTGAACCTTGAGTGGGCTAACTAAGAAGCTCGTACTTCTAAGCCGTTGACTCATAAGGATCTAGGCGCGGCCTTACTGTGAATCTGCCCACCCGGCCGGGGTGGCGAGCCGCCGCCCACCAGCGCCACGCTGGAGGCCGAGTGGTGCGGCGCCCTGACCGGCCTTTGCCCCCAGCGCGACACGTCGAACTGGCCGGCCAGGCTCAGCACGGCGGCGGACTCCAGCGCGGCCTCGTCATCCAGCATTGGCAGCAGGCCGGCCAGGCGCTGGGCCAGCATGGACTTGCCCGTACCCGGCGGGCCGACCATCAACAGCGAATGCCCTCCGGCTGCGGCGATCTCCAGCGCACGCTTCGGCGCCGCCTGACCTTTGATGTCGGCCAGATCGGGCAGGCTGCCCTGGCGCTCCCTTGGCAGGGCCGCCGCACGGGGCAGGGCGTCGCCCTCGGGCTGCAGCGCCGCGACGACATCCAGCAGATGGCGCGCCTGCCGCACCACCAGGCCGTCAACGAGGGCAGCTTCGGCAGCGCTGGCTTCGGGAAGCAGCAGTTCGCGCTGAGCCTCGCCGGTGGCACCGGCCTGGCGCATGGCCAGCGCCATCGCGAGGGCGCCGCGCACCGGGCGCAGTTCTCCGGCCAGCGACAGCTCGCCCGCGCACTCGAAGCGTGCGAGCCTGGTGGAATCCAGCTGGCCGTTGGCCGCGAGCAGGCCCAGGGCCATGGGCAGGTCGAAGCGGCCGCCCTCCTTGGGCAGGTCGGCCGGCGCCAGGTTCACCGTGATGCGCTTGTTGGCCGGGAAGCCCAGCCCGCTGTTCTGCAGCGCCGCGCGCACGCGCTCGCGGGCCTCCTTGACCTCAGTGTCGGCCAGCCCCACCACGGTGAAGCTGGGCAGGCCGTTGGCCAGATGCACCTCCACCGTGACCGGCGCGGCTGCCAGGCCGTCAAGGGCGCGGCTGTGGACCGTGGCAAGGCTCATCGGAGAGGCTCATAAGAGTGCGGCGGGCGAGTCTAGCCCTGGGTTCGGGTCGGGCGGTTGTGGCGCTTTCCCCTCAATCGCACTCAAATAGTGCGCTTGATGGTGTGACCGATGCCAAATTGGTGCGTCATCCTGATTTGCAGGTGCATCCATCCCAGATTCGTGCAGCGCGCTGAGGCGGGATGCTTGGCACGGAAGCTGCAATCAATGCGTCGGACTGCATCCCATAACCCTGAACTGGAGCCCCCGCCATGAAGTTGTCTTCTACCCTGCTCGTTTTGGCGCTGTCCGCAGCCTCGCTGCCGGCTTTCGCCGATGAGCCGGTCAACCCGCTGTCGTTCAACGCCAGCGTCGTCACCGACTACCGCTACCGTGGCGTCTCGCAGACCCGCCTGAAGCCGGCCCTGCAGGGTGGCTTCGACTACGCGGCACCTAGCGGCTTCTACGTCGGCGCCTGGGCCTCGACGATCAAGTGGATCAAGGACTTCGGCGGCGACGCCAACATCGAGGTCGACCTCTACGGCGGCTACAAGACCGAAGTCGCCCCGGGCCTGACGCTGGACGTCGGCCTGCTGCAGTACTACTACCCGAGCAACAAGCTCAACCCCAGCGCTGACACGCTGGAGGTCTACGGTGCACTGAGCTTCGGCCCTGTGACGGCCAAGTACTCGCACAGCACCACCAACCTGTTCGGCGTGCCCGACAGCAAGGGCAGCAGCTACTTCGACGTGACGGCCAACTTCGACCTCGGCGATGGCATCACGCTGACGCCCCACGTCGGCCACCAGACCGTCAAGCACAACTCCGTGGCTTCTTACACCGACTACTCGCTGACGGTGGCCAAGGACTTCTCCGGCCTGATCCTGAGCGCCGCAATCGTGGGCACGGATGCCGACAAGAGCTTCTACGCCAGCCCCGCGAACGGCAAGTTCCTGGGCAAGACCTCGTTGGTCGTTGGCCTGAAGAAGACCTTCTAAGAACACTGGAGCAGACATGAAACTGATCACTGCCGTCATCAAGCCGTTCAAGCTCGACGAGGTGCGTGAGGCTCTGAGCGCCATCGGCGTGCAGGGACTGACGGTCACCGAGGTCAAGGGCTTCGGCCGCCAGAAGGGCCACACCGAGCTGTATCGCGGTGCGGAGTACGTCGTTGACTTCCTGCCCAAGGTCAAGATCGAAGCCGCGGTGAACGACGACGTCGTCGACCGCGTCATCGAGGCCATCGAGTCGTCGGCCCGCACCGGCAAGATCGGTGACGGCAAGATCTTCGTGTCGCCGCTCGACCAGGTCGTTCGCATCCGCACCGGCGAAACCGGCAACGACGCGCTCTGAGCGCGCGTCAATAACAACCGTTTGGAGAACCCTCAAATGAAGAAACTCCTTGCCGGCCTCGCCCTTGCGGCGGGTCTGCTCGCACCGGCCGCCTGGGCGCAGGAAGCCGCCTCGGCGCCTACCGCTGCCGTCGCGGCCACCGCCACTGCCACTGCCGATGCAGCGTCCGCCCCTGCCGCCGCCGCGCCGGCTGAAGCGGCTTCCGCTGCGGCCGCTCCCGCGCCCGTGCCCAACAAGGGCGACACCTCGTGGATGATGCTGTCCACGCTGCTCGTCATCCTGATGACGGTGCCCGGCCTCGCGCTGTTCTACGGCGGCCTGGTCCGCAGCAAGAACATGCTGTCGGTGCTGATGCAGGTGATGGTCGGCTTCTCGCTGATCGTGGTGCTGTGGTTCCTCTATGGCTACAGCTTCGCGTTCACCGAGGGCAACAAGTTCATCGGTGGCACGGATCGCCTGTTCATGAAGGGCGTCTGGGACAACGTTGCGGGCACCTTCGCGAATGCCGCCACCTTCTCCAAGGGCGTGGTCATTCCGGAGATCGTGTTCGCGGCCTTCCAGGCGACCTTCGCCGGCATCACTGCCTGCCTGATCATTGGTGCCTTCGCCGAGCGCATCAAGTTCTCTGCCGCCTTGGCCTTCCTGGTGCTGTGGTTCACGTTCAGCTACCTGCCGATCGCCCACATGGTCTGGTTCTGGATGGGCCCGGACGCCTACACCAGCGCCGCCGTGGCGGATGAAATGAATGGCAAGGCCGGCATGCTCTGGCAGTGGGGTGCGCTGGACTTCGCGGGCGGCACGGTGGTGCACATCAACGCCGCAGTTGCCGGCCTGGTGGGTGCTTTCATGATCGGCAAGCGCGTGGGCTACGGCAAGGAAGCCTTCACGCCGCACAGCCTGACGCTGACCATGGTCGGTGCCTCGCTGCTGTGGGTGGGCTGGTTCGGCTTCAACGCCGGCTCCGCGCTGGAAGCCAATGGCTTCGCGGCTCTCGCCTTCATCAACACCTTCGCTGCCACGGCTGCTGCCGTGCTGGCCTGGTGCGTGGGTGAGGCGCTGCTGAAGGGCAAGGCCTCGATGCTGGGTGCTGCTTCGGGTGCCGTCGCCGGCCTCGTCGCCATCACGCCGGCCGCCGGCAACGTCGGCATCGGTGGCGGTCTCGTCATCGGTATCGTCGCCGGCTTCGCCTGCCTGTGGGGTGTGTCTGGCCTGAAGAAGCTGCTGGGTGCAGACGACTCGCTGGACGTGTTCGGCGTCCACGGTGTCGGTGGCATCGTCGGTGCGCTGCTGACCGGTGTGTTCGCCTCGCCCAGCCTGGGTGGCCCCAGCGCCATGGGCGACTGGGTCACGGCGACCATGATCACGCCTGATGCCTTCTCCATCGGTGCGCAGTTCCTCACCCAGGCCAAGGCCGTCGGTGTGACCGTCGTCTGGTCGGGCGTCGTCTCGGTGATCGCCTACAAGCTGGTCGACCTGACCATCGGCCTGCGCGTGACCGAAGAGGAAGAGCGCGAAGGCCTGGACATCTCGTCGCACGGCGAGACCGCGTACCACAAGTGATGTGAATCAAGGGCCGGCTTCGCGCCGGTCCTTCGCCACACCAAGCCGCCCCTGGGGCGGCTTTTTTTACGCCTGGCAGGCGCGGGCCGGCCGCTATGCTGAGGCGCATGCACGTCATCACGCTGTTCGTCGCGGTGCTCGTCAATGCGCTGCTGATGAGCCTGGCCCTGGTGGTCAGCGTCGGTCTGCGGGCACGCAGCGGCCTGCAGGCTTGGCAGTTCATGCTGCTCGGCCAGGCCGCCGGCTTCGGGCTGCTGATCGGCGCGACGCTGGGTGCGCCGCGCCTGCTCGCCACGCTGGGCGTCATGGCGCTGAGCGGCTCGGCGGCGGCCATGCTGCTGGCGGCCTGCCGCTTCCTCAGCCTGCCGTCGCCACCACGCCTTCTCTGGGGGCCGCCGCTGGCACTGGGCGTTGTGCACTTCGCCGTCTTCGGCGACCAGGGCCTCGCCACTGGCTTGACCAACCTGACCATCGGCGCGCAGATCCTGTGGGCCAGTTGGCTGCTGCTGCATGGCGCCGGCCGGCTGCGCTGGCGCTGGCTGTGCGGCCTGGCCGGCATGGCCAACGCGCTGTTCACGCTGGGCCGCGCGGTACTCGTGCTCGGCTGGCCCGAGATCTATCCGCGCTTCATCGCCCCGCATCCGCTCAACTTCGCCTCGTTGATGCTGCTCAACGCCAGCCTGGTGCTGGGCACCATGGGCTTCTTGCTCGCACACCGCGACGAGGCCGAGCAGGCGCTGGTGCGGCTGGCCTCGCTGGACACGCTGACCGGACTTCTCAACCGCCGCGAGTGGATGCAGCGCGCCGGCCGCGCCCTGGGCCTGATTGGCGCCGCTGGTGCGGGGGAAGCCGCCACCGTGCTGCTGATGCTGGACCTGGACCACTTCAAGCGCGTCAACGACGAGCGCGGCCACCCGGTGGGCGACGAGGTGCTCAAGATCACCGGCGAGGTGCTGCGCGGCGAGTTGCGCGCCAGCGACCTCGTTGGACGCTACGGCGGCGAAGAGTTCTGCCTGCTGCTGCGCCATTGCGAGCCCGGCGCCTTCGGTCGGCTGGATGCCCGCCTGCACATGGCGCTGAGAAGGCGTTGCGAGGCCAGCCTGGGCTTTGCGGTGGACTTCAGCGCCGGCGCCGTGCTCGTGCAGCCGGGCGAGACGCTGGCCGCCGCCATCAAGCGCGCCGACGACCAGCTCTACCAGGCCAAGCACGCCGGCCGGGGCCGCACCAGCCGGGACGACGACGTCTTGTGATCCGGGCGGCCGCCCCAACTTGCGGCCACCTTCGAGTTTGAGATCATTCGGCCATGGTTCCCCATCTCATCACCGCCCTGAACGGCCCCATCAACGAGCTGGAGGCCCGCGTGCTGGAATCCATGCCGGCCACGGAACGCTGGTTCCGGCTCGAATGGATGGAGCACACGCCGACTTTTTACTCTTCGGTGGACCTGCGCAACGCCGGCTTCAAGCTCGCGCCGGTGGACACCAATCTCTTCCCCAGCGGCTTCAACCACCTCACCCCGCAGATGCTGCCGCAGGCCGTGCAGGCGGCCATGGCGGCCATCGAGAAGATCTGCCCCGAGGCGCGCAACCTGCTGCTCGTCCCCGAGCCCGGCGTGCGCTGCAGCTTCTATCTGGACCACCTCGCCACGCTGGTGCGCATCTTCACGCAGGCCGGCCTTAACGTGCGCCTGGGCGCGCTGGATGCAGCCCAGACCGAGCCCGAGGAGCTGACTTTGGCCAGCGGCGGCACACTCGTCATCGAGCCGATGCTGCGCAAGCGCGGCCGACTGATGCTCAAGGGCTTCGACCCCTGCACCATCCTGCTCAACAGCGATCTCGCCGGCGGCACGCCGCCGCAGCTGATGGGCCTGCACGAGCAATACCTGCTGCCGCCGCTGCACGCCGGGTGGAGCGTGCGCCGCAAGAGCCAGCACTTCCGCGCCTACGAGGAAGTCGCCAAGCGCTTCGGCAAGCTGCTGGGCATGGACCCGTGGCTGATCACACCGTCGTTCCAGAGCGTCGACCTGCACGGCAAGAAGGGCCTGGAGGCGCTGCAGACGGCCGCCGACGCCCAGCTCACCAAGGTGCGCCGCAAGTACAAGGAATACGGCATCAACGAGAAACCCTTCGTCATCGTCAAGAGCGACATTGGCAACCACGGCCGCAGCGTGCTGACGCTTCGCGATGCCAAGGACATCGAGGCCCTGGCCGGCCGCCTGCCTGAGGACCTGGGCCAGGAAGTCATCGTGCAGGAAGGCGTGCCTACCCACGAACGCGTGCACGAGGCCGTGGCCGAGCCGGTCGTCTACATGATGGACCGCTACGTGGTGGGCGGCTTCTACCGTGTGCACGCCAACCGTGGCATCGACGAGAACCTCAACGCCCCCGGCGCCAGCTATGTGCCGCTGGCCTTTGCCGACTCGCCCCACCTGCCGCGCCCCGGTGAGAAGCCGGGCGCCAGCGCGCCCAACCGCTTCTACATGTACGGCGTCATCGGCCGCCTGGCCATGCTGGCGGCCAGCTATGAGCTGGAAGCGACCGACCCGCAGGCGGAGGCTGAAGCCGCCTGATCTGGCAATACGCCGAGCCATCGGGGGCGTCAAGCCTTTGAGTTGCGGGTTTGTTGCGCTGCACAAAACCCCAAAACCAAGCGCAGAATCCCCACTTTCGAACAAACGCCACCCCAAGCCGGTGGCCCTCACGCAGTGAGTTCTTCCCACGCGGCTCGCAGCCCCTCGGCAATGGCGGGTCTCACCCTAGGTGCGCTCGGGGTGGTCTATGGCGACATCGGCACCAGCCCGCTGTACGCCCTCAAAGAAGTCTTCCACGGCGGCCATGTCGCCACCACGCCGGAGAACATCCTCGGGGTGCTCTCGCTGCTGTTCTGGACGATGACCGTCATCGTCTCGGTCAAGTACGTGCTGCTGATCCTGCGTGCCGACAACAATGGCGAAGGGGGGCTGATCGCCATGCTGGCGCTGGCCACCAATGCGGTGAACGACAAGCCCAAGCTGCGCCGGGGGCTGATGCTCGTGGGCCTGTTCGGCACGGCCATCTTCTTTGGCGACGCCGTTATCACGCCGGCCATGACGGTGCTGAGCGCCATCGAGGGCATCGAGGTTTACGCGCCGCAGTACCACGATGCTGTGGTGCCCATCTCCCTCGTCGTGCTGGCCGGCCTGTTCGCTGTGCAGCGCTTTGGCACCGGCGGCATCGGCAAGGCGTTCGGGCCGGTCATGCTGATGTGGTTCCTCAGCCTCGCGGCGCTGGGCCTGCCGCACATCATCGACAACCCGCGCGTGCTGGCCGCCGTCAACCCGGTCTACGCGCTGAACTTTTGCCTGGAATATGGCTGGGTGGCCTTCGTCGCGCTCGGCGCGGTGGTGCTGGTCGTCACCGGCGGCGAGGCGCTCTACGCCGACCTGGGCCACTTCGGCAAGAAGCCCATTCGCATCGCCTGGTACGGCTTCGTCATGCCGGCGCTGGTCATCAACTACTTCGGCCAGGGCGCGATGCTGCTGGTCGACCCGGCCGCCATCAAGAATCCGTTCTACCTGCTGGCGCCTTCGTGGGCCGAGATCCCGCTGTTCCTGCTCGCCATGGCGGCGGCGACGGTCGCCTCGCAGGCCCTCATCACGGCGGCCTTCTCGGTCACCAAGCAGGCCATCCAGCTGGGCATCATGCCGCGCCTGCGCATCGTCCACACCAGCGTGCGCGACACGGGCCAGATCTACGTGCCCTTCATCAACTGGAGCCTGTTCGCGCTGGTCGTCGTCGCGGTTGTGTTCTTCGGCTCGTCGAGCAAGCTGGCCGGTGCCTACGGTGTGGCCGTCACCATCGACATGACCATCACCACGGTGATGACCTTCTTCGTCATCCGCTTCGGCTGGAAGTACCCGCTGGCGCTGTGCGTCGCTGCCACTGGCATCTTCTTCGTCATCGACGTGACCTTCCTCGCGTCCAACCTGCTGAAGCTGTTGCACGGCGGCTGGTTCCCGCTGCTGATCGGCATCTGCGTGTTCACGCTGATGCTGACCTGGAAGCAGGGCCGCAGGCTGCTGTCTGACAAGCTGCGCGAGGACGCCATCGAGCTGCCGGCCTTCCTGGAAGCCGTCTTCATCAACCCGCCCACGCGTGTGTCCGGCACGGCCGTGTTCCTGTCGTCCGAGAAGGGCTCCACGCCCAACGCGCTGCTGCACAACCTCAAGCACAACAAGGTGCTGCACGAGCAGAACATCTTCGTCACGGTCAAGCACCACGAGGTGCCGTGGGTGGGCTCCGAGAATCGTTGCGAAGTCGAGGCGCTGGGCAACAACTGCTGGCAGGTGGCGCTGCACTTTGGCTTCAAGAACGAGCCCGACGTGCCTGAGGCGCTGCAGCAGCTGAAGAAGCACGGCGTGCAGCTGGAGGAGATGGAGACCAGCTACTTCCTGAGCCGCGACATCATCATCCCGACCATCGGCTCGGGCATGGCGCTGTGGCGCGAGAAGCTGTTCGCCAGCATGCACCGCAATGCGGCTGCGGCTGCGGACTTCCTGCACCTGCCGACCAACCGCATCGTCGAGCTGGGCAGCAAGGTCGAGATTTGATCCGCCGTCACGAAGGCGTGAACAACGCCGTGTAGCGGCGCTGCATTTCCTCCGGCGTCACCTGCTCGATGGCATGGCCAATGAGCCAGCGGTGGCCGAAGGGGTCGCGCAGCGTGCCGGAGCGCTCGCCGTAGAAATGGTCCTGCGCCGCACGCTCCAGCGTGCCGCCGGCCTCCACGGCGCGGGCGAGCAGTGCGTCGGCATCGTCCACGTGCAGATGCAGCGTCACTGCCGTGCCGGCCAGCCCTTCCGGGCTGCGCACGCCCATGTCGGGATACTCCTCGCACAGCATCAGCACATGGCCGTCGAGGTCCATCTCCGCATGGCCTACCTTGCCATCAGGTTCGGTCAGCCGGAACAGCTCACGCGCACCGAAGGCGCGGATGTAGTAGTCGATGGCGGCGCGGGCGTCGCGCACGCAAAGGTAGGCATACAGCTCGTGGGTGGCCATGTCAGCTCCAAGGTTCAGTCTGGTATCGGGTGATTCTGGAGCGCAGCGGGCGCCGCAGTCTTGGAGGAATTTGACCTGTCTCAGCAGGCCACGTGCCGCGGTGCCGAGGCGCTGGCCTGGCGCCGCCAATCGGTGGGCGTGATGCCGGCCACGGAACGGAAGCTGTTCGCCAGGTGGGCTTGGTCGGCAAAGCCACTGGCGGCCGCAATGTCGGCCCAGCCGAGCGACGTGTCGGCCGCCAGCGCAAGCGCATGGGAAAACCGCTGCAGGCCCAGCCATTCGCGAGGTGCCATGCCCGTGGCCTGCCGGAACAGCGCGATGTAGTGGCGATGGCTAAGGCCGCTCGCGCGCACATGCGCGGCCACGGCGATGTCGTGCGGCGTGGCGAGAGAGAAGGCGGGCGCCAGCGCCGCGTGCCACGCGAGCTGCCGACCGCGAGCGCGCTCCACCAGCCAACACTCGAAAAGCGCCAGCCGAGCTTCCGATGCCGCACAGCCGTGCAGACGCGCCAGCAGCGCCTGCACGTCGCCCGCCGGCAGCAGCTGTTCGAGCGGTGTGTGGTGCCCCGCCAGCGC
>Ga0187844_10000065_pt1 | contig 72196 bp, 55 predicted proteins | sample SpaLakP09_SKY_50_FD_134517 | JGI IMG/M metagenome (GOLD analysis project Ga0187844, IMG submission 134517) | Oligotrophic lake water microbial communities from Sparkling Lake, Wisconsin, USA - SP09_SKY_50 | ecosystem: Environmental > Aquatic > Freshwater > Lake | place: USA: Sparkling Lake...
AAGAAGTGGACGATGCCGATACGGGACTGGAAAGCTGCTCTGAACCGCTTCGCCATCCAGTTTGAAGACCGGGTGCCGCAGACTTAAACGAAAACCCGTTTACACAGAATCCAGTACACCCCCTAGAAGAAAGCGGTCGTCGCTGGCTCATCATCGACTCGTATCGAGTTCCGACGGGCTACTCATCTGATGAGACCAAACTGGCGTTGGAAATTCCAGGGACATATCCGGGCTCCCAGATCGACATGTTCTACTGCTACCCGCCATTGGCACTTTCCAACAGTCGTGAGATCCCTTCGACCCAGGTTCGCGCGATCATTCAAGGCGTTGAGTTTCACGGATGGTCTCGCCATCGCGGACCTGCATCCGAGTGGAAGATTGGAATCGACAACGTGGTGACTCACTTGGCTCTCGTCGAATCCGCGCTGCAGAAAGAGGTAGAGTGATGTTGCCGCCGCTGACTCTGGCGTTGACTCAGCCGACTCACACGCAACTGCGCCGTCATCTGTTCTGTGGCGATGGTCGTGAGTCCGCAGCTATCATCCTTTGCTCGCGCGTGCCTCTACCTCGCCGCCGACTCCTGGCTAAACACGTCATCCTGGTTCCGAATGTGGAGTGTACGCGCCGTAGTTCTGATCAGATCACGTGGCCTGGTAAGTATTTGGAGCAAGCTATTGACCTCGCTGATTCCGGAAGGCTAACAATGATTCTCATTCACTCACATCCTGGCGATCATATCGACTTTTCTCCAGTTGATGATCGTAGTGATCAAGAGGTTCTCCCGTCACTTTTTCAGGCGGTGGATACTTCTCATGGAACTGCAATTATGGTTCCAGATGGGACCGTTCGCGCTAGGCTGTATGACAAGAATATGCGGTGCGAAGCTGTTGATTTGGTTTCGGTAGTGGGAGATGATTTGCAGTACTGGTGGGCTGACGCGCTGACAAATTCAGCACGGTATAGGCCTATCGCCTTTACTAGTGATATGACCATTGAACTGCATCGACTTACTGCGGTGATAATTGGCGTTTCTGGTACGGGCTCACCCGTCGCTGAGCAGTTGGGCAGACTCGGTTTTGGGCGCCTCATACTGATCGATCCTGATCGCGTTGAGAAGCGTAATTTGAACCGCATCCTTAATTCAAGCCTACAAGACGTCGACGGCGGGATTTTCAAGGTCGATATGTTCGCAGCAGCGGTAGCACGTTATCGCGAGCCCAGCGTGGTCCACCCTATGCCGGCAAGCCTCGGGGCGCGGGAATCGGTTCTCGCGGCGAGTCAGGGCGACGTGATTTTTTGCTGCACCGACACCGTGGAAGCTCGCTTTCTATCTGATCTAATTTGCAGCACGTTCCTAATTCCCCTATTTGACGTAGGTGTCGTTATCCCTACTAAACAGGTTGACGGGCGCGCTCAAGTTGTTGAGGCTTACGGCAGGGTTGACTATGTTCATCCGGGAGGAACTTCGCTGCTTGATCGAGGTGTCTATACGCCAGCGAGCCTGGAAGCCGAATATCTGAAAAGCGCCGCACCTGATGCGCTTCGAGATCGGATTGATGCGGGATACCTACCTGGCGGAAACGAAGAGGCGCCCGCGGTGATTTCCTTGAACATGAGGGCTGCGTCAATTTGCGTTTCAGAGTTCATCAACCGAGCCTACCCCTTCGGTGAGCCCAACTGCGCGTACGCACGCATTTCTTTTACGGTCGGAGCTCGTGAGCAAGACTATGATTCGGACGATAGCTTCCATAAAAAGGCGACGATGCCCATTGCTCATGGAGACGCCGATCCTTTGCTGGGATTGCCTAGTCTAAAGGCTCCCCGCGTTAGGAAGCTGCCGTGAGATTGTTTAAGTGGATACGCCGGATCGCCGCAAAGATCCTGAATAGCTATGGACCGGTGAGATGTGTAATTGTGGTCGCCGGGGACAGTCTGCCGCCGGTACTTCCGTATCGTAACCTCGTTCTAGCCCAAGACGACGGTGAAAACTGGTGTTTAGGGATGCAATGCCCATGCGGGTGTAACGATACGATCGAGTTATTGCTAGTACCTGAGGGAAAGCCGCGATGGGACGTTGTTATCGATGATCAGGGACGACTGACGCTCGAACCTTCAGTTTGGCGCGCTTCTGGGTGCCGTTCTCATTTTTGGATAAGGAAGGGACGCATATATTGGTGCTGACGTTCGCGTGATTGGTGTTAAATTTGCATCTTGCGAGGGAAGACTCGAAATTTTGTTTTCAAATATGATCTTGAACGAGCTTTTTTTGACGGTGGGTATGGAGGGGGAGCCAAGGAAAGTGGGGCGCTTTTCATGGAGCGAGTTCGGAGTACACCTCTCCGCCAATACAATGTTCGCTTAAGTAGCGCAGCGTCCCAAAACGGCCGTACGTCACTATGAAGTCCGGTCTTTTTGTATCAGAGTGTCCCGCAGAGTTAGCCAGAACCCTGCGATTTTTAGGGCACAAACCCCTCAAAAAATTACCCGCAAATCTCCGGCCTCGATCCGTCGGGCGGGCCGGGACGGCGGCCGACCTAGGCGCCGGCTAACTTCAAGCTCGAGTCAGACTGGCCGGCAACATCGCCTTTTCTAATTTTTTTGGCGGCCGCCGCTCAGCTACAAGTTAGAGATCTATTGCCCCAGTGCGGGTGAAAATGACCTGATTTGCTGACACAGTTTTTTATTGAGTACAATGGGGCTGCTATCGCAGCCTGAAGCGGCAGTTCAGCACTATTGCGATGGAGCGAGAAAAGAATTGAATGATCAATACCTTATCTGTTTCCAACCCGACTCTACAGGCTACTAATTGTCAAATGAAAATAACCGGGGAATGCCTTGGCATGCTCAAAGTTTGAAAAAACTTCGAATTTGGGCGCATCGTGCATCACCTAAATTAATTTTGCATCCAAATGAAACTTCTTTGCTGGATCGTCAGGAAAAGGATGATGAGGAACATTTAGAGAGCCAGCTGCCAGAAGGTGAAGTCTTAACTGTTGCGGCAATATGGGCAGTTGAGGTTTACGGTCCTTCAGAAATTGATTCTTTGTATAAAAACTTGACCAGATTAGGTTGGGATAGTTCCCGGATTGGTAATAGCCATAATGCCGTGGATTGGATAAATGAACAACGCATGTACGGCTCGGTGGGAAATTTCAATGTTGGAGTTGTCACGAGAAAAGGCGATAATCGATTTCTTATCAGTAACCGAATTTTTGCTGTTTTGCCGCCAGAGGTCGACTATTTATTGGTTTATTTGTATCAGCTATCTGCGTCATTGACCTGTTTGCGTATTGGCTTTGTAATGAAAGATGAATTCGGTAACGGATATCGCGACGTTATTGAGAAAAGGCATAAAACGCAGCGGCTAGTTCAGGGTAAAGGGGTTAAGGGGCTTATTTATTATGATGGAATTGTAAATACAAAGATTAAAGAGGTTGCTAAAATTCGTATAGGGTACAGAAAAATTGCGGTTGATTGGATAAAGAAAGAAGCGCCGGGATTTTTCTGCCGCGCGCACGACGGAAATAGAATTCCTACGACAGAATTGATTTTCACGGAAAAGGAATTTTTGTTTGGAAAAGACGCGCCGAGTTCTAGTCGTTCATATTTTCATTGGCGTAGGATTGTGCTAAATGCGGTCCGTGACGGACAATGGACTTCTGAAGGATTCGAGGGCTTGCAAATGGCGATGGATGAATGCCATGGGAATGAGCGCTATCATGCTGTAATAGCACTAAAAACTAGCTCGGTAAGCGCAGAGAATATGAAACATTATGGAACGCCGAACAAGTCATCATATGTCAGCATATGTGAAGACCATTTTGGAGGAACTTTAGTTCACATGGCGGGACTGGCTTTTTTGCAAGAAATTGGTAGGTCAATAAAAGTTGCACGCGAGGAGCTACAATTAAATTCAAAGAAATTTGACGTACTGTCAAAACTCGAAACAATTGAAAATTTTATATCGAGTTCAATTGGTAAACCGTCGATCGTGTCGGAGCTGCGGAATGAAGCAAACAGAGACAATGCATTTCGACATTGGTGTGAGAACTTTACAATGACCCGTTGGCCGCGCCCCGAAGTACTTTCGCTTCCAAAAGTATTTGCGCAAAGAACGGTATATTTGGCTGACAAATTCATAGCTGAAGAAGCCACGGCTAGAGAGCAGTTTGAGCAGCTTAGTTCTATTTTAAATACTCGAGAGAGTATTAAGACGCAAGCGCGGATGGAGAAATGGACTTTGGTTGCTATATTCCTTGCTCTGGCTTCACTTTTCGCGGCTCTTTTGGCGTTGGCACCGATAGCGGAATGGCCGGCACGAATTATTGAATTTGTCGAGTACATTAAAACCAGAATTCAAACTTTATGAAACGCCGCGTGATAGCCTGGCCGTTAGCGTGCGTTGCTTTGCTTTTGTTCGCTTCCTGGCGAAAGCTGTCGTGGAAACGTAGTTTCGCGGCGAAAGCACTAGTCTTACCTAACATGGAGCTCAGTCGGACTGGCCGTCGTAGCGGTCTTCTTTTATCCCTGGGGTGGCCAACTGCTCAGCTCGAAGGTAAAAAGGAATTGCATTCAATGTCAGGAATTTAAGTAAGATTTCCATGATATTCTCAATAGCTTTTCATTGGGAATGCACGGAATTGGGACGTGCTCCAAGGTTCAAAAACTAAACGGAGATACAATATGCAAAAATTTGTCGAGCTTAGAAGAGGGTTGGGTTCAATCAATGACTGGTATGTAAGATGTCAAAAGGACCAAATTCCGTATGTTGTCGTTGATAAGTCCAAGAGGTATGCGGTTGTAAGGTGGGATTCCATTTCTTTCGCAGCAGGAAAGACAATCTCATTGAGAAAAACCAAGATAATTATTCGGAAGAAATTAAGCAACTTTTCTTAAGGCATTCTAATAGTAGGTCAAGATATGAGATTGCTGGCGGATTGATTGATTTCTATGATATAGAAAACGAAAAAGCAAATGCGATGGCTGAAGAAATCTATGATATTGTTTTGAAAATTTACGAAATAAATTAATTGCCATAAAGGGGGTGTGCCATGTCGCTAACTAAGAGATTTATGGAAGAACAGCAGGAAGCTGACAGCCGTAATGAAGCATTGAAAGCACTACTTGACCATGATTTAATTGAAGGTGCAGCCGCTGGCATTGCGAAAAAAGTGATAGGGGAAAACAGTCTTGAAGGACTCTCAGCGAAACAAAAGGGAGTCTATCAAACGGTCATTTATCCTCTCTTTGAAATAGGTTGCGACAATGAAGATTGTGGACAAATGATACCTATGGATATGGTCGCGGATGCAATAAGAAATGAACAAGCAGGGGAAGACGTTCATTGTGCAGATTGTCAATACACCTTCCGAGATAGAGGCGACGACTAAAAATACAAGCTCCAACTGGAGCCTTTCTATTGTAATGCAAATGTGAGGAGGGTCACCCTAGGGTGGCTTTTTTGCATTTGTTTTATGGCGGAGAGAGAGCAGGACCCCTGAGGCCCTGTGCGGGAATTCGAAAGTCTCGGACCGCAAAGGAGTGCCGCTACGAATCGCCCTTCTGCTGCCGGCTAAGAGGGGCAGCGCGATTCGCAATTTTTACACGGCAACTTCGTTGCTGGAAAGGCAGACTTGAACCTATTGTGAGCGTGTCTGAAAGGCAGGCTTGACCCGATTGTGTGGAGCACATTGTATGTCGATGACGCCATTGTGTGTGTGTGTGCTAGCCATTGACTGCCGCCAATTTACGCTGAATTGCCTATGGACATCGATACAATGAATTAGTAGACTGTGGAAATTGACAAATCATCAATTTCACCTTGTATCCACCCGGACGATGCTTTGGGTGGGTCTCTACAAATTCTATATTGAAACGGAAATATTATGGCAGACCAAGCCAACCAGGAGAGCCATTCCTCTGGTCGATGGTGGGAATTTTATGTCGTTCGATACGGCATGGGTAGCGTAGTTGGTGCAGTAATCTTCTTTTTTCTATGCAACACGAACCCTGTATTAAGAACGATGCTCTTTGGTGCCGAAGCTGGAAAGATTGATGGAACTCTGCTGGGTTTACTTGCTGGGTACGGTCTTGCCTATTGTTATATCGCTAGCGCGCCAATTCTTGTCCTGCACGTTTGTCGATTCTTGTTACAAATGGGAGGAGGCACTGCTCAAGTTCGGCGAATCTCGATTCTTATGCTCCCGCCGCTTTTAGCGTCTGTTATTTTTTACTTCACACGTTCTATTGAAGGAATTATACTCAATTTCTACGCGCTGATATTTTTACTGTCGGCCCTTATACTTTGGCCTCAATATTTAGCTATTGGAATTGCGCTTTTCAAAACTAAAGAATTGCTAAAATTTTACCAGAAACTTGCAAACAAGCGCGAACTTGCAAAAGGTGGGATTGTTGATTCATATAAACATATGCGGGAACACGGAAATTCGTTTTCAATTGTATTGCTAGAGATTATTCTTGCGATGATATTATATGTTGCCGGCAATTTTGAGGCGTCTTCGAGCGGCGAAATGACATCAAATGAGGCTTATATAATTCCCTATGTTCTAATTATAATTGTATGGATTGTTCCTGCTGCTTTTGTTTGGTTGATAGGTACGTTATTCGAACGGGAGTTTAGTGGCATATAACTTTATTTGAAGCAATATCAACAACAGCTATCACTTGCAAAAAACTAAAAGACAACAGGGTCACAGTCTGGGCCACGAGCGTAACTGACGAATTTAGAGAGCACAGTCGACATGTAGCCGTTGGTGAGTGAAAAGAAATGGGCTAGGCAGGACGACGGCTGAGCAATTCAGTATTTTTCTCTGGACGTTGGATGGGGCATGATTGGGGGTATTGTTCCAATTGTAATTTGGGAAAACCCAGTACTGATGCGGGGGCCAGCAGTGATAGGAATCCCCGTCTCTCCGCCAAGCTTATTCCGATTCAAAACACATGGTTTTGAGACGAATCAAACGTGAGAAGCCACCGGAAGGTGGCTTTTTGCGTTGCTTTTCAGCATCACTGAGATTCTTCGTCGAATTTTCAGATCAGTTCGGGCTAATGACTGCAATTTGTCCGAAATGTGTATATACTTAACGGACACGAGGCCCGCATGTCCGATCCCAAGCCAACTTCCTCCCTGAAATCGACGCTGATGAAACGCATCGGCCAAGCGCCAGCGGCCAAGGTATGGACGCCGGTGGATTTTCTTGACTTAGGCACTCGAGATGCTGTGGACAAGACGCTGCAGCGAATGGTCAGCAGCAAGGAATTGCGTCGTATAGACCGCGGGTTGTACGATCAGCCCAGAATGAACGCGCTTACTGGCCAAGCCACAGCGCCCGACTACTTGAGCGTGATCGATGCCGTCGGCCGTCGCGACCAGGTACGCGTGTTGATCGATGGCATGACAGCGGCAAATGATCTTGGGCTGACCAATGCGGTGCCCGGCCAAGTCATGGTTCATACGGACGGCCGCTTGCGTCCCATCAAGCTGGGAGAGCTAACGCTACAGTTCAAGTTGACCGCGCCTAGCAAACTCTACTGGGCCGGTCGCCCGGCGATGCGCGTAGTCCAGGCCTTGTACTGGTTGCGAGATGGACTGAAAGACACGGCGCAATCCGATCTGGATGCAATGCAAGCCAAGCTTGTCCGCTTGCTGAAGGACCCCAAGCAGGGGCAGCCCCTTCGCGAGGATCTCCAATCAGGATTGCATACGGTGCCGGCATGGATGCAGCGCCAAATTCGTGAGCTGCTTGCGCTGTCCGACAAACCACCCGTCATGGCAGGGCATTTATGAATGTCAATTTCTATCGCATCATCGAGGCATCGCAGATCGAACGGCGCGGCCTGTTTCTGGCGACAGCCAATCGGCTCGGCACGCCACTGCAAAACGTGGAAAAGGATTTCTGGGTATGTTATGGGCTGGACCTGCTGTTCAACGGCCGTGATGCGGGAGAGCCGCGCTTGCTATTCAAAGGGGGGACGTCGCTGTCGAAGGCGTACGGCTTGATTTCCCGATTTTCCGAAGACATCGATATCACGGTATTTCGTGAGGACATTGGACAGAATGTCGAGATCGGCGACTTGGAAGGACTCTCTGGCAAGCAGCAGCGCATGCGGCTCGACGCCATCAAGCAGGCATGCCGCACCTATGTCCAGGAACAATTGAAGGATCGTCTGAATGGGCAAATCGAGGCCCACTTCCGCGCGGCGCACCTTGCTTTTGTGACGGCGCCGGTGGTCCATGATCATGATGATCCTGACCAGCAGACTCTGTTGCTACATTATCCCTCTGTCATTCCTGGTGCCGACGACTATGTGAAGCCCTCGGTAAAAATCGAAGCTGGAGCGAGGTCGGCGCTAGACCCGCATCGCTCGACCACCATCGAACCCTACGTCGCGGGCGACATGGCGGATTCGAATTTCATCGTGCAAGGTGTGGTCACAATCGACGCCGAACGCACGCTCTGGGACAAGATCGTGATCTTGCATGGCCTGCGTCGCTGGCATGACAGTCGCGGCGCACTGCGCCAGAATGGCCATCGCATCTCGCGCCATTACTATGATATCCATAAGCTGATCCACTCCGATCTGGGGCAGGGAGCTTTGTCTGATCGTGCGCTCGCAGCCGATTGCACGCGCCACGCCCTAATGTTCTTCAACAGTCCGGATCTGGACTTGCGGCACGCTCAGCCTGGCTCGTACAGGATCATGCCGGCACCGGAAATGGTTGACGCACTAAAGCGTGACTATCAAGCGATGGCTGGAATGATCTTTGGCGAAGTCCCCAATTTTATGGAAATATTGGAAACCGTTCGCGAGCTTGAGCTCGTGATCAATGCTAAGGCATAAAATGAATAAAAACATGACAAACCATGAACCGGACCCATGCCACTCCGCGCTGACCCAGATCGCGACAAGAGACGGCAAGAGCGTCTCAATCGAAATCTACAGTGACGGCGATGGATGCTGGCTGCTGGAGGTGATCGACGAGCACGGCAATTCTACCGTATGGGATCTACCGTTCGACAGCGAGCAAGATGCCCTCGATGCTGCACTTGAAACGATCGAAACCGAGGGAATTGACGCCCTGATCGGCGAACCTGGCACTCACCCGGCGGCACAGCAATTCATTGGCCTGCTGTCGGCATCCGAGTACGAGGAACTCGACGACTTCTTGGCCAGCCCTGCCCTTGCGGCAAGCTCGATGGATGTCGCCACCCTCGAAGGCTTCCTGACCTCGGTCGCCATCGGACCGCGACTTGTCCCGCCCTCAGCGTGGCTACCCTGGGTATGGGACAGCGAAGCAGGTGAAATCGAACCCGAGTTCGACAGCCAGGAACAGGCAAGCCATATCCTGTCACTTCTCATGGGCCTGTACAACGCTGTGCTTGACGCTTTCGCCACGCATCCAGAATCATTTCAGCCGGTGTTTCACGCCGGTGCTCAGTACGGCGCCACTGCATGGTGCGAGGGCTTCCTGCTCGGCTTCATGTTCGATACCGAAGCCTGGAGCCTGCTACTTGTTGGACAGCCAACATTGTTCACCCCTTTCATGCGCCTGGGAAGTGAGGAAGGCCGGGACCTTAGCGACAAGGCGTCCGATGCGCAATTGTGGGCGGACGCCATTGAACCCGCGCTGCTGCACATCCATTCGTTTTGGCTTGCGCGCCGCCCCGTTGGTCCATCCGGCGCGGCTTACCCCGGGCAAGGGATCGGCACGACGCTGGTGCGCGCGGCCCCGAAGATTGGGCGCAACGATTCTTGCCCCTGCGGCAGCGGAAAGAAATTCAAGAAGTGCTGCGGCGCGGGCGCTACTCCGTCAGACCTGCATTGACAGGACAACGAGGATGAACAAGTTCATTTGCCAGGAATGCGACGCCGTCACGGCAGGCCACGATATTGTCCACTTTGGTTCGGACGGCGACACGTATCGAGACCTGTGCACCGCCTGTTTTAATACCGAGATGGCCGCGCGCTCCGGCTTGCATCAGTTCAAGAACGTCCGTCTCGAACCGGTAAGCTTTGCTGATTGCGACGGGGCGATGCATGAATTTCATTTTCGCACCCGCCTGCTCGGTGATATCCTGTCGCTCGAAGCGTTCGAGCTAATCGCTGGCGCGCCGGCGGGCTACCAGTTCCAGTCGGTAGGTCAGGCGGAAGAAGAATTGTTCGGTCTCTTGGGACGCTTGATCCAGAAGATACGGCGCACGCTCTGCGTCAAGCACATCGCCGACGAACCGGGACTGCGCGGTCACCAAATTGTCGATACGATCGTGCGCGGCCGCGTCGAGTGGGATGAAGCGCAGGACGGACGAATGCCACAAGTGCTCGTCGACGGTCGATCGTTTACCTGGGAAGAACTCGGGGAAATGCTGATGGCCTTCGAAGGCTGGCAATTCAAACTTGAAATGTTCGATCCGAGCGATGAGGTTTGATTCAGGGCGCCTCCGTCACTGTGCCTGCTGGCGCACGCTCAAGGCATGCATGGACGGCAAGATCATGTTCTCGTTGCGCGACACGGCGATCATAGCTGTTCCTGTTTTTTGTGGCGACCAGGCTATAGGGGCGGCCGTCCTTGCTGAGTGCCACATCTAGATCGCAGCTGCTTTGCCGGATCATCGCTTCGACATGCCGCCTCTGCGGTTCCGCCGCCTTGTAGGCCCACTGCCCGCGCTCGGCATCGGCCAGGAACCGCCCCAGCTCGGCGCAAGTCTTGCAGCGGCAAGCGATCGTGCATGGGCGCGTCAGATCGGACGGCGGCGCCAGCGGTTCGGAGATTCTGGTTTGCAGGTGTGAAAGGCAGGACAAACGCAATCGCTCTGCCGCTATGTCGACACGTGAATCCCCACGCGCAGCCAAGGTCAACATGGCGGGAATCAATATCGCATCCATGCCGTAGGAATCCCGATTCGCCAGTATGTGCTCCACGGCGCGCTCGGCGAGCGTCGTATCACCCAGGTAGCCAAGGGCGGTCAGCAAATCCTCGATCAGCGCGGGACAAATCGATGTGGGGCGTTGCCACGGTTCGGATGGCGCTATATCGCTGCGTTCGCCGAGAAGCACATCGATGAAGGTGCACGCCGCGCTTTGCAGCATGGATCGCGTCGTCGCGAGGTGCACATCATCGGCAAGCCGCGCTAGCAGATTGGCGCAAGCCGCAGACAGCATCTGCGCATTCCTGGCGATGATTTGCTCCATGATGCCAGCGGCGCGATCCGGTGCAAGCAAGCTTGCCGCGCGAACCAGGGCATCGTTCTCGGCGCCGTGATAGTAGCCCGACGCGGGTGCCGCAACAAGAAACGCTTCGACACGGTCAAAGTCGTCCAATTTCATCAGGCTGGACAAGAAACTAACGGTGTCATTCGCCATCGCAGGTCCGCAATGACGATGTGTCGCCTGCCAGCGCGCCAGCATCAGCGCGGACAATGTATGTGCGTCGCGCCAGTAAACGGACTGACGGCCTTCGCCGCTGCACTTCCAGCGCTGCGCCAGATCCGCCATGTAAGGTAAGCTCACGTCGAGCCCTGATTGGTCCAGCACTTCCAGCAGACGCGCCTTTGGCCATAGCACGAATGCTGCCCGGCGATAGCTGCGTTCGAAGGAGGCTCCCTCATTCCCTGTGGCTTCATGAAAATGCTGTTCGTCCGGCTCGATGTCGGCAAAGGTGTCCAGCGGACACAGTTCCTCTTCAAGGAAAGGCAGTGTTTGGATCGCCGTATGCGCGCCGTCCGGCCGCCGCCAGTTTGAAAGCGTGAGACTGCTGTCTATCACGTCGATAACTTCGAATTCGCCTGCGTGATCGAGGTCCTCATCGTCTTCATCATCGCTATGCCATCGGCCACGTCCGCGCGGAACATAGCCGTTGTGTTCCGCACTGCCGCTTTCCTCAATTTCTAATAGGGCAAGGTGCAATTCCACCTCTGCTGCCGTGGCAGCGGAGATGAGTGCGGTCGCTGCGGCAGCATCAGCATTCTTCAAAGCGGAAAACGCCAGTTCGGCTGGCGTATAGGCGTGCTCCAGAGGGATGACAAGTTTTTCTGCCGAGTCGCTGGCAATGCTGCGCTTGGCATCGACCCATTGCCGCAGCAAGGCGGTGAGGCGTTCTGTCTGCGCATCATCGTCGGGCAGGGGCGGCGGCGCGCCGCCGGTCTTGCGCACCAAATTGTAGATGAGTGCAAGTCGATTTCCCGAAGTAACCGGCTGCACCTCATGAACACAATCAGCATAGAACGCGGCATACGCGATGTCGGTCGGTACTGCGCTAGCGAGGTCAAGTCTCACTTCGCGCCCCTTGTGGCGGACAATCAGTTCGCCGCCACGGCATTCTGATGGCAGCACGAGCACCAGGGTGGCAAACATGCCGACGCATTTCTCGGTGTCGCGATGTTCGACAAAGAAGCTGCCAGTATCGTAGACGAGCATCTTGTACAACTCGGCGGTCACCGGTTCCTTGACCCCCAAGCCCGCCGCCGCACGCGCAATCACGGTTTCAAGCGTTGCGCACCAAGCGCGTCCCGTGATCCGCACCCGCTCGGCGGGGATTTGCCAGGTCTTGCGTACATTGGTGTCAATCAGTGTTTCCTCGCCCCTGCCGAAAGGCGAGCGAGAGGCAACGGCAATGAGTTGATCGGCCTGGATCGGTAGTAGTGGTAAGGAAATGCGACCGACGCTGTCAACTTCCAGGTTGGGAATCGCGCAGTCCGAAGTGCCGGCGGCGTAGAAATCACCATGGCAAGCCAGGGTTGCCAGAATGTCAGAAAGGTCATCGTTGAGTGTGGACATTGCGCGGTGCATGACTGGGAGAGAGAGAATTGTAGCTGTCCGGCGGGTGCAAGGAAAGCATACACCTCACGCTGGCGGAATTCCTGAAGAGACCGTGGGTTTAACCGTGGGTTTTTGGCGGGAAGTGCAGGGGACATCAAGGGGGCGTTTCATGGGCCGCCGCTTGCGGCAGCGCGCCGGAGGCGTCAGCGCGGAGCGCGAATTTTCTTGTTCAAGTGCAAGGTCCGGTCATGCTTTGCAAAACACCGCACGATGGCGCTCACTAACTGTACGTCTGAACTCGTTAGCGCCGAGCACAAGTATGTTTGTGGATATTGATCCCGACCCTCCAGCCCCTCTCAGCCTCACTTTCATGCCAAAATTTGGCTTAATCATGCTGATATTTGGCATATGATAGCCGACGCCCTATTCACGCCCGCGCAGCAGAAACTGTTGGCCCTGCTCTTTGTCCAAGTCGACAAGGCATTTCATCTAAATGAAATCATGCGTCTGACCGGACTGGGGACCGCCTCGGCACAACGCGAATTGAAGCGGCTCGACGACGCCGGCCTGATCTTGTCCGAACGCGTAGGCAATGCGCGACTGTTTCGTCCCAATCGGAGCAGCCCGGTCTATCCGGAACTGCACGGTCTCATCCAGAAGACCTTCGGCCTGGCGGGCGTGTTGCGTTCTGCACTGCAGCCGATCTCGTCTTCGTTGAGCGTCGCTTTTGTCTATGGTTCAATCGCAAAGGGAGCCGAAACCGCCCAAAGTGATGTGGATCTGATGCTGGTCGGCGAGACCGTCAGTTACGGGGCGCTGTTGGCGGTATTGGCGCCGGCTGAACAAACCCTTGGACGCAAGATCAGTCCAACACCCTATACGCACGCCGAATTCACCAAGCGCTTACAGGAGCAACAGAATTTTCTGACGCGCGTTCTCGAACTTCCGAAGATATTTATCCTTGGAGACAATGATGACCTCAGACGAATTGTCGAATCTGGTAACGATTCGCAAGCTCAAGATGGAGAAGTCCAGTCAACGTGAGTTTGATGGATTAGTGCGCTCGGCCTTCCTTCTCCGGGCGTTCATCATACAAGCCGGTTGGACCCATCGCCCATGAGCACCAAAGTCAAGGATTTCGCCACCGCCGCCAACGTCATTCTGTTGGCCATTGCCGCCATTGGGTCTTTCCTCACACGAGGGGATGATTGCCTGAAAAAAAAGCCCGCGACTTCGTCAGTATTTCGCCTGCGGTCACCGTCAAGACCGGTAAATTTATCTTGGCCGAGACTAGCTCCTGGCTCGGCGGGCAAGCGGCGGCCAAGGATGGCGAACGTTCATTTTGCTTCCTGGTGAAAGGCGAGCGGGCCATCGCCAACGCCATTCTGAGCGGCGGCCGCGCTACCTGCACTTGTCGCATGGAATCGGTCAGGTCAACACATGATGTCTAGGCCGTCTTCAAGCGGAATTCGACTTGAACGGTACGATCTGTTTCAGAAGCCCCTCCAGGCCGCCATACACGTTCAGGTGCTCAATTCTCTCCGTGATTTTTTCAAGCGTCTCAAGCTCCTTCAGACGCAGCGCCACCGGATTGTCTTCCATGACCTTTGCCGTGTTCATCAACGAACGCGTCGCTGCAGTCTCTTCTCTTCGACGAATCACATTGGCTTGCGCTGCTTTCTCCGCCTCGACAACCTTGCCCAAGATCGCCTTAATTTCGCCCGGCAAGATCAAATCCTTGATACCGAGGGACACAATGGAGATACCCTGCGCGGCGGCTTTCTGTTGCATGTAGCCGAGAATTTGCTCGTCGGTTTCGTTCTTATTTTCCAGAAGACCATCAAGCGTCCGACTTCCAATAGCAGCGCGCAAGGCAAACTGAATTTCTTTGTAGATGAAATCCTTGTAGTCGTTCAAACTCGACGTCACCAGGCGTCCATCGACGATCTTATAGCCGGCTGTGACGTTGACCCGCAGTTGGACCTTGTCTTGGGTAAGCATTTCCTGCCCGGTAATTTCGATCACGGTCAGGCGCGTGTCAATCGTCGTCAGCGACAAGCGCTTTCCGCCATGCCAATACGCGTAATAGCCTGGTTGTAGAATCGAATCGTACACGCCGTCGACATGAAACATGCCGATATGTTCGGATGGAACTTCATACGTCGTCACATGGGGCGCCAGGAAACCTGCCACGATCGGCGTGCTGCGCATTGCCAGTGCGATCCGGGCATCGACAACTGTCGGTCCTTCCTTCAGCTCAATCAGTTCAGCCTTAAGGAGTTTGCTCGCCAATACGTGCGTAGCCGACGCAGTCACATGGACCACTTGATCTTTGTCCCACCACACGGCCAGTTGTTTTCCGCCAGTTTCAACCGAAACCAGGTGATCAACCAGGGCAGGGTGCGCACTCTCCAAAATCGATCGGACAATTTCCTTCGATTCGAGTACCTGCGATTGCGGGCAGATCGTCAGCTTGGTCTTTGGCAGCACGTCAAAATACGCATGTCGGCCAGGCGTCAGGTAATTGCAAAACATTTCTTCAACGAAGAGCAAACCGAATGCGCCTGCCGGCACTGACACCTGCTTGATGCACGCGACGGATACGCCGATGGGAAGTCTTGCAACCCAATCATCGGGAACAGTCAAGCCATCGGCGACCTTGGCGCGCAGTACCTCGACTGGTAAATCGTTCTTCCAAACTGCCTGCAGTGAATTCGGCAAAACGACATGTAGCTTTTGCCCGCAAATGATTAGTGCAACCTCATCGACGCCGGTTCGGACGATCTCCAGATGCGAAGCAAGCGCATCTGGTTGTTTATTCACCAGCCATTCCAAGTTCGGCACATTCGCAGGGAAGTCCGACAGGTTGCACACATGAAGTGTCTTGGAGCTTGATAGAAAGTGGCTGCCACTTTCCAGGATCTTTTCGAATCCCGCGCGCGTAGAAAGAATGCCGATTTGACGGTCTTCGATTAATTTTCGTGTGAACATGTGGCTTCTCGATAAAGCCCTCTCGGCGGCCTTCCTCGCATTCTGGCGGACGGTAATATCGGGGCGGCGCTGCCATGTCGTCCCGCATACGCTCGGCAGCGCGGCAATGTCCAGTGAGCAGACATTACTGAGATACCGTTAATACTTTGGGTTGACACACAGAGCCGGCACAGAGTGACTACCGTGCAAAGCCATGACACGTTGTTCCAAGCGAGTCAGCATGATGCTGACTCGGATCGAAACGGGAAATTGGCCACCTCGAGGGATACAACTAAAGTGCGGGAATTACCCCGCCAGAGCCGAATGATTAGTTCGGGATTACATCACTCTACGTGGCGCATAATTCGGGACTCGAACCCGAGAAATGCCAAATGGTGCGGTACACGAACGGGCACCCCGCCGCGCCAGCCTGAACTCACGAGTCAGGGCCGCTGCATTCACTTGACTTAGATCCCACCTTGGAAAACGCCCAGTGAGTATAGCTCAAATGACAACTAGTCTTCCAGATTTTCAAGGGCAGGCAAGTGCTGGTGACATATGTCACCTCGAACTGCTTACGAAGGGCACTGACGCTATTTTGCTGAGCCACGCATACTCGGTTTCATGGAGGAACCTATGTGCGGATTACAAAATACGAAGGCAACGCTGGCAAGACTGGACGATGTCAGCAAGCGATATGGCAACCTGATGGCGCTGGACAACTTGAGCCTGTCGGTGAATGCAGGAGAAATTCTGGCCCTGCTTGGGCCCAACGGCGCGGGAAAGACGACAGCGGTGTCCATGCTGTTAAACCTTGTCGTACCCGATTCGGGCAAGGTCTACCTGTTTGATCGGGCACCGCAAGAACTCGCTGCCCGGCAGCGCATCGGCGTCATGCTGCAAAGCGCGGACTTGCCCGAAACCTTGCGTGTGTCCGAGTTGATCGCCTTAACCCAAAGCTATTACCCCAATAAACGTTCGCTCGCCGAGGTCTGCCACATGGCGGGCATTGCCGATTTGCTGTCGCGCCCCTACGGTAAATTGTCCGGTGGCCAGCAACGGCGCGTTCAGTTTGCTCTGGCAATCTGCGCGAAGGTCGAGATCCTTTTTCTCGACGAACCCACGGTCGGCCTGGATATCGAAGCCCGCGAGGCCATGTGGGCGACCTTGCGCAAGCTGGCGGCGGAAGGCTGCGCCATCGTGCTCACCACGCACTACCTGGAAGAAGCCGAGGCCCTGGCCGACCGCGTCATGGTGATCGCACAGGGCGCGGTGGTGGCCGAAGGCAGCGTGGAAGCAATTCGTTCGCGTGTGTCGCTGCGGCGCATTCGTTGCGTAAGCCAGCTCTCAATCGCCACGGTTCAACAGTGGCGCGATATAGATAGCGTGATCCACGACGGCCAGTACCTGACGATTCAAACGCAGGACGCCGAATCGGTAACGCGCCAGCTACTCAACGCGGACACGTATCTCACACAGCTTGAGATCAAACGTGCCGGACTTGCCGAAGCGTTTATGGAACTAACGAAAGAGAGTGCATGATGACCACCGCTAAACCCGCCATGTCTTCGTCCTACAGCGCCGTGACGGTGTATGTGACGGAAACCCGCCTCGAATTTATTCGCATGTTGCGCATGCCGACGTTTGCATTGCCGGCCTTGATATTTCCCGCCATGTTCTACCTGCTGTTCGGCGTGCTCATGGCCGGGAATAAACCGCAAGTCGGCGCCTACATGCTTGCCACGTACTGCATATTTGGTGTCATGGGACCGGGCCTGTTTGGTTTCGGAGTGAGCGTGGCGCTGGAAAAGGACCGAGGCTGGCTCACCTGGCGGCGCGCGGTGCCTGCACTCCCTGGCGCCTATTTCATTTCAAAGATGGCCATGGCTCTGATTTTCGCCTTCATCATCTTCGTCGAATTGGCTTTGCTCGCAGCTACCTTGGGCGGCGTGCAACTCGCGGCCAGTCAATGGCTGCTATTGATGGCAGTGAGCCTGCTAAGTTCTTTGCCGTTTTGTGCACTGGGCCTGGTCATCGGCATTCTGGTCAATGGGCAGGCGGCACCGGCAATCGTCAACTTCATCTATTTGCCCATGGCCTTCCTGTCTGGCTTGTGGATGTCCATCAGTTTTCTGCCAAAGGTGTTGGGTGACGTTGCACCGATCTGGCCGTCATACCATGCTGCGCAAATTGCGTTAAAGGTCATTGGCGCCGACCTGGGCGCGCCGCTTTGGCTGCATATCGGCTATCTGGCAGTATTCACGCTGGCAATGGTCTGGCTGGCGGTGCGGTTTTGGGCGCGGATGAAGGTTCGGTAAAGGAATCGTAGCTAATGTCCTAAAATGATCGATTCCGGTCCTCCCGCGAGCGGCGGGAAGTACAATACACTATCAGAATGGAGGTCTATACTTCACCATGAAAAGGAAACCTCTAATGAAAGCGTGTCTGATTGTGATCGATGTCCAGGAATCGTTCCGCCACCGCCCCCATTTCACCGAAAGCGGAACGGCCGCCTACTTGCAGGCCCAGAATGCCTTGATCGCTGGCTGCGACGAACTCGGCATCCCCATCGTACGGGTCCTGCACACGGACGGCCCGGCCCAGGCAGACAATCCGTTTGCGCTCGAATCTGGCCACGTCGTGCCGATGCGCGGCCTGCGTGAATTCACGCCTGCTGCCAGCTTTCTGAAGCGCCGCCACAGCGCGCTCGTTGGTACAGGACTCGACGTCTGGCTCACCGAACAGGGTATCGGACGCCTGATCATCAGTGGCATCCGCACCGAGCAGTGCTGCGAGACAACGACCCGCCATGCGTCCGACCTGGGCTGGAACATCGACTACGTCACCGACGCCACCCACACCTTCGACATGCTGCAGCCGGACGGCAGCCCCTTGAGCGTGGCCGACATCAAGTCGCGGACGGCCACGGTCCTGAGCGGGCGCTTCGCCACCCTGTGCACGGTCGAACAAGCCTTGGCGCGGGCCGCATGATCGAGGTGCTGTTCCTGCTGCTTCCGGGCAGCCTGATCCTTGATTGGGCCGGTCCGGCCGAGGCCCTGCGCATCGCCAATGAGCTGATGCGCAAGCAGGGTAAGCCGGCGCCGTTTGCGCTGCGCTTTTCCGCGCCAAGTCCAGAAACGACCAGCTCGGTTGGCGTTCGCTTGGCAGGCCTCGAAGCGCTACCCGCATCGCTTGCGCCGCACAGCTGGGTGGTGCTGGTGGGACAGACCGGTGCGCGCATCGGCATTGACTCGCCGGACACACGGGCACTGCTCGACTGGCTGCGCCCCTTGCAACTGTCCCCTGGCCGGCTTGAACTGGTCACCATTTGTGCCGGCGCCGTTCTGGCCGCCCATGCCGGCTTGCTGGCTGGGCGCCGCGCCACCACCCATCACCACCACCTCGACGAATTGCAAGGCGTGGCGCCGGCATGTGACGTGGTGCGCAATCGCGTGTTCGTGGAAGACAGCCCGGTCTACAGCAGTGCAGGTGTCGCCACCGGCATCGACCTGATCCTGCACCGCATCGACGCCATCTGCGGGCCGGCGCTGGCGGCCCAGGTAGCGCAGACCATGGTGGTGGCGCTGCGGCGTGGCCCGCACGACCCCGAGCTATCGCCCTTTCTCGCCTATCGCAACCATGTGCATCCGGCGCTTCACCGGGTGCAGGACGCCGTGAGTCAGTCGCCCCAGTCGGAATGGTCGGTGTCCGGCATGGCGGCGGTGGCCCACACCTCGCCACGCCACCTGACGCGCTTGTTCCTTGAATACGCGCAGATCGCGCCGCTGCAGTACCTGCGCCGGATCCGGCTGGCCGTGGCCCAGATGGCGCTGGCCTCGGGTGACAGCGTGACTGAGGCAGCGGCGGCGGCCGGCTTCAGTTCGGACACCCAGCTGCGTCGCGCATGGCAGCATTTCGCGGTGCCCGGTACGCCTTCGCGTCCTGTGGGCTAAGGCATACATTTCTTGGCTCAATTGCATTGTTTGCAACATATAATGGGCTTTTTCTCCTGAAGCCCGCCATGTCCCGATTCCTGTTCGCAGTCCTGCTGTTCACAGCCCCATTTGCAAGCGCCGTAGAATGCGCTCCCAAGGGCATCACCGAGATTACAGTCAAGCGTGCCGAAGGCGGCGCGCTGGCCACCTACCGCTTTGGAAAAGCGATTGCCTGCCTCAAGCTGGGCGATCGCGGCGACGTGCGCAAGCTCACCTGGCAGGTGCAGACCGCAGGCGCGACCTTGTCGGAAGATGGCAACGTCGTGCAGTTCGCCGCACCGCGCAAGGACTTCTCGGTCCTGCTGCGCGCTTTCGAACGCGACGGCATGATGGACCGCGTCTATTCACCCGTGATCGCCTTTGGCGACGGCTCGGCGGTGGCGGTGTACACCAGCTACCTGCGCCCGGAAACCCTTGAGCAGGGCATCTTCCTGTCATTCAACGGTTTTGCGCCGACCGCGCCCGCCCGCAAGGTCGGCCCCCAGCGCATCGGCAACGAGCAAACTTACATTATCCTGGGCCAGCCCACGCTGGAACGGCGCGGCAAGGTCGTTGCCGCCATCGACAAGGCGATGCCTGCCTGGCTGCGACGTAACGTCGTGAACAGCATCGCGCAGGGCGAAGTAGCGCTGCGCAGCATCACCCCTTCGCCGCGCCCCCTGGCCTGGTTCATCACCTACACCGACCCCGATGGTGCGCACGCAAACTGGCGCGGCGACACCCTGGACAAGCTGGTTCGCCTCAACTTCATGGGCGCGCCATGGCAACAGGACATGCCGGACATGAAGGCAAGCGTCGACCAGTTCATTCTTCATGAAATGTTCCACACCGTTGGCGCGCCGGCCCTGGATACCAGCCTGCCTGGCGCAATGACGCTGGGGGAGGGTGGCGCCGAAGCGGGCGGCATGGCGATGCGCCGCCGTTTCGCCGCAGGTGCCGGACCTGGCATGGCTGCTGACATCGACAATGCCATTGCCCGTTGCCAGAAGATTTCGGGAAAAACGCTGGCCGAGAAAGAGCAAAAGAGCCAGCACAACACGCCCTACGTGTGCGGCATGGCGCTCCAGTTCATGGTCGCGGCCGCTGCTCGCCAGGACCCGCTCGACATCTGGCAAAGCCTGCTGCGCAAGGCGAAACCGCTCTCGGCAGGCTGGCCGCAATTGCTGGCGGCCGCTGCCGAAAAGGACGATGCAAACAGGGCGGCCCTGGCCGTGCTGGACGACATGACGTCCAGCAAAACCGACTGGGATAGCGGCATCGCCCGACTGGTCGATGCGAAACTCCTGCGCCGCCTTTCCAGCGAGGAACTGGCCGCGCCCTTGCACGGACCGCTCCATGCGAAGGAGGCGATTTTCCACATGCTGACGCAATACTGCAGCCAGCGTCATGGCTTCAACACCCGGCGCCCGGTGTACCCGCTGGACGCGCCGGCCGGATCGTGCGGCATCGTCCCTGATCAATTCCGGCTGCTTTCCATGAACGGACTGCGCCTCGACGGCGATGCCTACCGCGCTCACCAGGAACTGACGCGCCGCTGCGTGGAGGGCTTGCCCGTGATACTGACGGATGACCAGGGCACCAGCATCGAACTGGCCTGCAAAAAACCGCCCAAGGACATCGTCATCCATACTTTGTTGCCTTGATCTCGCACTCACGCTCAATCAATCACGATAAGTCGACCCATATGCCGCGCTTTTACAGCCTCCGTCTATTTGCCCTCCTGACCCTGCTCGGCATCGTTGGCACTGCCAGCGCGGCCGATCAGCCGGCCAAATGCCGCTACCGCCTGGCGGGCCAGCTGCCGCTGCAGTATCACGGCGGCAGCATGAGCCTGACGATGGAAGGGCAGATCAATCGCACGCCTGCCGTCTTCCTGATGGACACTGGCGCTTCGGACACCTTCCTCACGCGGCTGGGAACCGACAAGCGATCCTTGTGGCTCAACCAGACAATGGGGGCGGTCACCGGGATAGGCGGAATCACCCGGCTGTACCGTGCCCCGATCCGCCATCTTCAGATCGGGCCGATCAATTCGGTCCAGCAAAGCGGCAGCCTGCTGGTCATCGACGAGATGGGGGACCGTCCGGATTTCGATGCCATCGTGGGCAGTGATTTCCTGCTGACGATGGACCTGGAAATCTCGCTGAATGAGAAGCTGGTGAAATTCTTTTCTCCACAAAATTGCGAGCAGACATTCCTGGGCTACTGGGACCCCGCGGCGGTCGTCGTTCCCATGCTGTCCCATCCGGACGACGCTCGCCCGATGATGGAAGTGTCGCTCAACGGCATCAAGATGACGGCCTTGATCGATACTGGCGCCAACTTCTCTTCCGTCACCCGCGCGGCAGCCGCGAAAGCCGGCGTCACCCCAACTTCCGCTGGCGTGCGCAGGGCGGGCGAGGCCGTGGGGGTTGGACGCAAGAAAACCAGTTTGCACAACGCAGCTTTCTCGACCTTTTCAGTGGGCGAAGAAACCATCAATAATCCCGTCCTGCAATTGATTGAAAGCGAACACAAACGGTTCGACGTGATTCTGGGAACCGACTTCCTGCGCGCCCATCGCGTCCTGCTCGCCGCCAGCCAAAAGGCCGTGTATCTCTCTTACATCGGCGGGCAACCCTTCGGCGTTGCCGATACAAACAACTGGATCGAGAAAGAGGCCACTGCAGGCAATGGTTATGGACAGTTCCGCATGGCCATGGGGGCCTTGCTCGGCGGCGACGCCAAGGCCGACGCTGCCGGCCGCGCATGGCTGAACAAGTCGGCGAGCGCCAACAACCCGCTGGCCCTGCATTACCTGGCGAAAGAGCATGGACGACACGGCCGCAGTGCAGAGAGCATCGCCGCGTATGAAAAACTGATCGCGCTCGACAGCTACGACCTGACGACCCAGCTGGAGCTGTTTGCCATGCGCACCAGGACCGGCAAGGCTGCCGAGGCGAAAACCGCCTTGACGGCCGCGATAGCCCAATTCAAGTGGCCGCGCTGGCCGGCACCCATCGCCGACTACTATCTTGGCACAAGCACGCTGGACGATGTGCTGCGCCAGGCGCGCAAGGAAAACGACGTGGCCGTGGCGCGCGTGTGCGAAGTGTATGGGCACGCCCAGGCCATCAAGGATGCATTGGGGCAGGTGGAGCTTGCCGAAGCGCTTGCCGCAAAGGCGAAGGAAAGCTGCACGTGAGGGCTGTCAGCACGTCATTCCCGCGCAGGCGGGAATCCATGGCACATCTGCTCCAAGGTGCAATGGATTCCCGCCTGCGCGGGAATGACGGCGTCACGGTCTTCATCTTGGGTTTCTGCCGCGTACTCCTTGCCTGTGTTAAGTTACCGCTAGTTCAATCAAGCAACAACCTCTGGAGACGGCATGGCGCACATCGAGCGGCGGCTGGCGGCCATCATGCTGGCCGACCTGGCTGGCTACAGTGCAATGATGGAACGCGATCAAATTGGCCGGACCGAAACTCAAGCCGGCTTCTGGACGATCGACCAGAAGCGCCGCACCAAGGGCTCGAAACATTCCAGCGGTAATTGCTGCAGCGGATGGGGCGCAGCCGGCACAATGGCTGCCGCGTTCATTGCCGGATTCAAGGCGCCGTAGAGCCGCATGACCTCGGCCGCCGGCACCATGGCATCGCGGTCGCCGGCACTGATGAGCAGCGGAACATTGGCCGTGCGGACCATCTCTTCATCCAGGCGCCAGCGGGCGAAATCCTCGATCAGCGACCGGGTAAAGGCCAGCACCTGGTCCGCACCGCCCGCCGTATGCGCGGCGGCAAGGGCATCGTAATAACGCGACGATTTGGCGCGCAGCGCCACCGGGTCGAGTTCCCCAGCGGTCTTGCCGATGGTGGCCTCGTCCCAGTAGAACTTGGTGCCGTAGGTGACGATCGTGTTGACCTTCGCAGGCGCCAGGTGGGCCATCACCAGGCCGACGTAGCCCCCCATGCTGTGGCCGACAATATCGACTTTCTGCAGTTCCAGCGCATCGACCAGCGCCAGCACGTCGCGCGCCATCCGTTGGCAATGCATGGGGCCGCCTGTGACCGGGCTGCCACCGTGCGACGGCAAATCGACGACAAGGTGCGACCGTTCGGGGAAGCGCTGCTGCAGGCCCGCGAACTGGCCGCGCACACCAAGCGCGCCATGCAGGAACAGCACAGGCGGCTGTTCGCTGGAAGTCACGGTGTAGTCGTAGGCGATGGCGCCGTCGTCGAGCTTCAATTGCATGGCGGTGCGTCTTTGCTTGCGCGTCCCAGCAGGAAGTAAGTCTGCATCTGTCCCTTTCCCTTCACTTCAATCATGTCGCGCGTTTCAAACAGGAAGCTGTCCGCCAGTTCCGCATGGAAGGCGCTGCTGACGTGGATCCTGCCGGGCTCGCCCGCCGACTCCATCCGGCTGGCCGTGTTGACGGCGTCGCCCCACACGTCGTACAGGAAACGCTTCAGGCCGATCACGCCGGCCACCGTCGGCCCGATATGAATGCCGATGCGCAGCGAAAAGTCGACCCCGTTGCGCCGATTATAGTCGTCGATGGCGCGCATGAATTCAAGCGACAGGTCGGCGATGGCTACGCTGTTGCCTTTGCCAACGACCATGTAGGCGTCGCCGATGGTCTTGATTTTTTCCGCCTGGTATTGGTCGACCAGGGCGTCGAAGCGGGAAAAAATCTCGTTCAACACGTACACCAGGGCATCGGGCGGCATCTTGCTGGAAAAGCTGGTGAAGCCCACGATGTCAGCGAACAGAACCGGCATCCGGTCATATTTTTCAGCCTTGACGATATTGTTCCGCTTTAGTTCGTCGGCGATCGAGACAGGCAAGGTGTTGTACAGGATGTCGTCGGCGCGCGCGCGTTCGTAGGCTTCCATGCGCTGGCGGCGGAACAGATCCTGGTTCTGGGCCATCATGAAGCGGTCGATCATGCTCGCCATCACCACCACGACCACCATATTGATGACATCGCCATTGACGAAGAATTCGGGACGCCGCCCGTTCATATACATCGTCACCGCCAGTCCGGCGGCGCTGGCGGAATACAGGTAAATGCGCAGGCGGCCCGGATAGAACATGACGCTGGCCACAACCATCGAGCACATCGCCCATAAGGACAGGTCGCCGGACAGGGCCCACGAAATGTAGCCGAACCAGGTAAACAAGCCCTGGGCGCCGACGATGGCCGCAACGACCACGGTGCGCGGAGCGCGTTCGCCTACGCCGAAACGCAACACGCCCACGAGGCACAGGAAATACGACAACATCGCCGCGTGCCAGAGGATCATCAGGCGCCATTGCAAGTCTTTTTCCCACAGCCCCATTTCGATGACCTGGATGTCGCCCGCCAGGATGGCGGCAAGCAGTACCCACACGCCCACGCGCGCCACCGGTTTCAGCACGGCGAGCGTATTTTTCACCAGCCAGTTTTCGAAATCGGGGCCGTCGAACACGGTGGGCGCGATGTGCGCGCGCGCCTCCAGGATGGCGCTCAGGGAACTGAGTGGTAGTGGCTGCAACGGTGACTGGCCTGTCATGCTTTCCTCCGACTATGATCTGGGGAAAGTATCCGCGCCCCAGGCATTATTGTCAAACTCGCAATTTGATTTGCGAAAAATCAATCAAAGTGATGCTGGGGCACGCCGCGGCAAGCCTTGTGCTTCTGCATCGTCGATCCAGTCGGACAGCGCGAAAGTACGCCTGTCACTGAGCCGTTTCATGCCTTCGTTCCATTCCCATAGCATGCGCAGTCCGATCTCGGCGAATCCCGCGGTGTGCCGGATGTGTTGCATCAACGATGGAACGGTCTGCGCCACAGCACTGCATACGCGGTCGACGAGCACGCGCTGTCGAGCTGGTTCGATGCCCAAATGCTGTTGGAGGTAGCGCCATAGCGCCTTGTGCGCGTCCCAACGCTTGCGGCCATCGAGAAACATTCCAGGTGGGTTGTGCGCATATTGGTCATACGCCAGGATGCTCAGCATGTCGTAGATAGGCGCCACCGCAACGTTGTCGAAGTCATCGTAGAGGAATGCCAGATTCTTGGTGTGGCAATCGGCATTTCCCAGCGCATGGCTCAGTAGCAGCACGACGGCGAGCTGTTCGTTCGCCGCGCGCACGCCAGCGGCCGGCACATAGTCCCTGACGAGACGGGCCACCCGTTCCCATGTGGAGTTGTACTTCTGTTCGGGAGGCAAACCGAGCAGGCTGCAGAAGTCTTCAAAGCCCTTGCGCTTCCCTGTTTCCGCATCGATGTCGAAACGCTCAATGATGAGTACCTGGCCGTCGTCGGAGACGATCGTGCGTGCCGTAGCGACACCCGTGGCAGCCGCCGCTTGCATGCACAGATGCTCGTTGAGCGCCACGAATGGCTGATGTTCCGAACTCGCCTTGACGATGTGCCGTTCGGTGGCAAGTGAGCCTTTGCGAAACAGCGCCTCGGTTTCGGGCGTGAGGAATTTGGGCACCACGCCGGAAACGCCAGATGCCGCATATCTCGCCATCAGTTCAAGGAAGACGCGTGGCGATGAACTACCGTGGAGCAAGGGGCCAAGGTCTTCGATTGCCGCGACCGCGTTTGCCTGGGTACCGGCGCTCACTTGCACCCGTCCGATCAGGTTGTGGCCGACCACCGACAGCAGATCCAGTGGACTGGCGCCCAGGTGCGGCCCAAGCTGTTCCTTCAGCACCGAGAGCAGGAATCCCTCCGGCAAGCTCACCTGAAAGAAGGGATGCAGGGTTGGCCACGTCCAGCTGGGCGTTTGGACCGGCATGGTGAGCGAGACGAAGTCGTCAGGACTGGTGCCAGGCAAATAGGTCAGCTGGTGCTCAAAGCCATCGGCACTCTCCAGAATTGCCACATGCCTGCCATGCACGAAGACATTGAGTTTCATCGGGCGTCAGGCCCGGTGTTGGCAATGCTGCGGCGTTCCTGGAGGACATCACTGAGCGTCGGTCTGCGCGTTGCGGCCTTGAAGTCCAGCTCCATGTCCAGGACTTGCAATAAGCGGAGCAATTTGGTCAGGGAGAAATCGTTACCGCGGCCCGATTCGAAGCGTGATAGCGCTTCTTGTCGCATCCCTACGGCTGCGGCGACCTCGCGCTGGGTCTTGCCGGCATTTTTGCGTAGTACGCGGTATTGCGCGCCAAGATCTGGCAGCGTATGTAGTGAATATGCGTCAAAAGACATAATGTCCTCCTCATCGTAAAAATTATATCACCAAACGCATAATTTAAAGATATGTGTTTAAACGCATGAAATGCGCATATTTTCTATAAATATACCTTCATTCGCATATTTTTACTGCATCATGCCCAGGAGTCGTCATTGCATTGCTTTTCATTTCCAATTGGACAGTGATATTCTTGCGCTCCTACTCGCGTCGTGAAAAAGTGATTTGCATGCAAGCAGTCGAATTGAGCAAGACCAGCGGGCCCGATACGACTGGCCATGAACGCGCATACTGGCTGTGCCAGCTTGGCGGCTGGGGCAGCCTGACCGTGTTCAACGTCCTGTCGTCGGCTTCGGGCAGCTGGGATGCGGTGCTGCGCTTTGCCCTGGCGAAGACTTTTTGCATGCTGTGCGGCTTTGCCTTGTCACACCGCTGGCGCCTGCATTTGCGCGCGCGCGGCTGGCTTCATGGCAACGGTGCTTTCCCTATCGTGCAAGTCCTCGCCTGGCTGCTGGCCATGGCCCTGGTGCAGACGGGCGTCCTGATATTTTCCGACCAGGTGTTTCGCGACGGACGTTTCCTGACCGAACAGCCAGACGACGTACCGCTGCTCGTGGTTGGCGTGTTCTTCCTGTGGTTCGGCGTGTTCATGGTGTGGACCTTGTGTTACGCGGTCGCCTTGTCGCGCCGCCGCGCGGTCCGTTTCGAACTTGAAAAGCTGGAAATGGAAGTCCATGTCAAGGACGCCGAGCTGCGCGCCCTGCAAGCCCAGGTCAATCCCCATTTCTTCTTCAACAGCCTGAACAGCATACGCGCGCTGATTTACCAGGATACCGAAGCGGCCGCCCGCGCCGTGGGCCAGCTGGCGGGAATGATGCGCCACAGCCTGCACGCGGGCCAGTACCCCACGGTGCGGCTGGCCGACGAAATGACCGCCCTCGATGCCTACCTTGGCATGGAAAAGCTGCGCTTCGACGACCGCCTGCAACTGACCATCGATGTCCCGCCGGACTTCAACGAGGTCGCGATGCCGCCGATGGCCCTGCAGACGCTGGTCGAAAACGCCATCAAGCATGGTGTCGAACACAGCATGACGGCATGCCAGGTGCACATCAGCGCGCGCCGCCGGGACGACATGGTCGAGGTCAGCGTCGCCAACCAGGGCACGCTGGCCGAAGCGAGCGCATCGACGCGCCTGGGATTCGTCAACACCTCGAAACGGCTGGCGCTGCTCTTCGGCCCGCGCGCCAGTTGCACCCTGGCCGCCGAAGACGGCTGGGTCACCGCGCGCATCACTTTGCCACAGGAATTAGCATGAAAGCCTTGATCATCGACGACGAGCGCCTTGCGCGCTACGAGTTGCGGCGTCTGCTGGCGGTCCACCCGGAGGTGGTCGTCATTGGCGAAGCGGGCAATATGCCCGACGGCCTGGCCGCGATCGCGGAACTGCAGCCCGACCTGATTTTCCTCGATGTGCAGATGCCCGGTGGCAGCGGCTTCGACCTGCTGGCCGCGCTCGACGTGACCCCGGCCGTGATCTTCACGACCGCGTTCGACCAGTATGCGATCAAGGCTTTCGACGTCAGCGCGCTCGACTACTTGCTCAAGCCCATAGAACCGCCGCGGCTGGCCCATGCGCTGGCCAAGTACGAGCGCCTGGCCGACGCGCCCAAGGCGCGCCCGCAGGCGTCCGACGGCAAGGTGTTCATCAAGGATGGGGAGCGCTGCTGGTTTGTGGCGCTGGAGCAGATTGTGCTGTTTGAATCGGAAGGCAATTACACGCGCGTCTATTTCGACCACAACCGCCCGTTGCTGCTGCGTTCGCTCAACCAGCTCGAAGCCAAGCTGGATCCGGAAAACTTCATGCGGGTGAGCCGGCGCCAGATCGTCAACCTCAAGTTCGTGGTCGATATTGCGCCGGGGCCGGCGGGGGCCATGGTCATGACGCTCAAGGATGAGATCAAGGTGCCCATGTCGCGTCGCCGTGCCGCCGAGTTCAAGCAAACCAACCGCCTGTAAACATCGTCATTCCCGCGGAGGCGGGAATCTATAGCACCTCTGCTCAGACGTGCCATGGAGCAAACGCATGCGTTTGCGCCTGCGCGGGGATGACGGGGTCAATTCGCGACCGCAACTTTCTTGCGGTTGTCGCCCGCCACACGGTCGATCAGCAGGTTGTAAGGATCCACGCCGGCTTCGACCGGCTTGTCGGCCACGGTGATCGTCAAGCTCGACTCGCCTGCCTTGAGCGCATACTTCTGGCGGTGCAAGACCCGTTCGCCACTCGCGAAGATGGCCACGTCGACCAGCTCGTCATACTTGCGCGCACTTTCCTTGCCCTTGCCATCGGCCTCCAGCTTGGCCAGCGACAGCTTGACCGTGACATCCCACTTGCCATCGGCGCGCTGGCGGGTCGTCGACTCGAGCACGCGGTTGTCGTAAATAACGATCCGCTCGAACAAGTCCGTGATCAGTTCCTGCTTGTCCTGTCCTGCCTCGGCGCGGATGAACTTGAGCAAGTCGAGGCTGGTCGCATACGGCGCGCTCTGGTAACGCTGCGCGTCCAGGAAATTCTTCAGCGCGCGGTTCAGCGCCGCTTCGCCGATCTCTTCCCGCAGGCGGTAGAAGGCCAGGCTGCCTTTGCGGTACTGCAAGTAGATCTGCCCTTCGACGCGGAACAGCGGCAGTTCCCCGACCAGTTCCTTGCCGCGCCCGGCCAGGTACTGGTCCATGTCCCAGCGCAGGATATGGCGTACTTTCTCGGCGCCAAATTCCTTCTCGAGCGCCATCAGTGCCGAATATTCCGCCAGCGATTCGGTGATCATGGCGCTGCCCTGGACGTTGGCGGCAATGACCTGGTCGCCCCACCACTGGTGCGCCACTTCGTGGGCCGTGACGTAGAACACGTGGTCGACGCTGTCCGGCTTGCGCATGTCGGAGACGAAGCCGAGCGACTCGGAAAACGGCACCGTGCCCGGGAAGCTGCGTGCGAAGGCCTGGTACAGCGGGGTCTCGAGAATGCGCACATGCTTGTGCGGATACGGACCGAAGTTTGCCGTGTTGTAGTCCAGCGCGCGCTGCGTGCCCTTGATCATGCTGTCGATATTCCAGGCGTGCTTCTTGTCGTAGTAGACCTCGATGGCCACGCCGTTCCAGTCGGCCTTCTTCACTTCCCACGTGCCCGACTGATACGAGAAGAAGGGCAGGATAGGCTTGTCCATCTTGTAGTGGAAATAATTGCGGCCATCTTTTTCCCAGCGCTGTTCCAGCTGCCCCGGGGCGAACGCGGTCTGGCCGGCACTGGTCGAGACCGTCGTTTCGAAGTCGATCAGGTCGCCGTCAAAGCCGAACAGTTTCCAGAAATTGCTGTAGTGCGCCTGCTGGTCTTCCAGCTTGGGCATGCGATGCGGTTCGCCCAGGCCGCGCTTGCGGCGTTCGTTGCGGTCGTCGATTTCACGCGCCTGCACATAGCCCAGGGTAGGGAAGAAGTTTTCCGACGCGAACATGGTGCCGTTGTGGTTGACGGTGTCGGGCGCGCCGCTATTGCTAAAGCCCGGATTGCGCACCTGCACCGTGAAGTCGAAGGCCAGCGTGGCGCCCGGCGCCAGCGGCTCGGCCAGTTGCAGGACCTTGAAGCCGAAGCGCTTGTCGTCGCTGACCACGGTATGCGGCGGCAGCTGGTCGATGGTGGTCTCGGCGCTGATGTCGGTCTGTACCCGCAGCGTGGCCAGCGCGGCTGCGGTCTTGTTCTTGAGCAGGTAACGGCCCTTGATGGTGACGCGGCGCTCGGCCGGGAAGATGTCGACATTGGCGCGCACGCTCGTCAGGCTCGGTTGCGGCAGGCCGAGCGTTTTGCGGTACAGCTTTTCGTAGTCGGCCTGGGCGTCAAGCACGGCGTCCGGGGAGTGATAGTTGTTCAGGACATTGGTGTTGTAATAGATCCAGGCGCCCGTACCGCCCCACGCCGCCAGGCTCAGTGCCAGGGCCAGGCCGGCCTTGCCGCGCAGATTACGCATGGCCGACGCCAGGCGCGCCACGCCGCCCAGCGCCAGGCCGCGCTGCCAGAATGCTTGCGCCACGATCAGCAGCGCCACGCAGGACAGTGCCCAGTACAGGGTGAACCACGACCAGCCCGTCAGGAAATGGCCATAGCCGTTCAGGTCGGAGTAGGTCAGCGTAGGCAATGCGGCAAAGCTGTACAGCTTGTGGTCCAGGTCCATGCCGGTCAGCACGGTATTCGACAGGAACAGGGCGATCGCCAGGCCATAGCCGATATACTTATTGTTGGTGATGGTCTGCAGCGACAGGATGGCCAGCGCCATCAGGATGAAATAGACGGCGTTGATCAGCGTGCCTTGCAGGTAGAGCATGCCTTCGACGGACGCGCCGCCCTGGACCAGCTGGATCACCAGCGCGGCGCCCACGCCGGCAAACAGGAAAGCGAAGATCACCGCCACCAGCGCCGCGGCCTTGGCCATCAGGGGTACCCAGTTCGGCACCGGCAGTGCATCGCCGACGTCGCTGATCTTGACTTGCCGTTCCTTGAAGATCAGTTCGCCGCTGTAGAAAATGAGCACGATCACGAGCATCGAATTGATGCCGCCGGCCAGCTCTTCGATCAGCAGCCGGGTGAGCGGGTAGGGCGCGCTGTCGAAGCGCATGCCGCCGATGGCGAAGTTGGCCACAAAATTGGCGATCGCCAGCAGCAGCATGACCAGGAAAGGCATGCTCTTGATGACACCCTTGGCATCGAAGCACAGCACGGCCCACCATTGCGACCAGGCGGTCGACGCGCTGAATCGGGGCGCGATGCGGCGCACGCTGAAGGCCGCCGGCGCGCTGGCAACGGCGACAGTTTTGCGCGCATTGCCGAACCAGCCACGGCCGGTGCCGGTGCGCTGCGGCTTGAACAGGATGACGGTGGCGGCAAACATGCCCAGCGCGATCATGGTCCAGATGACGCGGTTCATCAACAGCAGGCCGGACAGGGACGGCAGGGCCGTGTTCGATTCGGCGCTGGTGTAGTAGCGGGTCGCCTGCTTGAGTGCGCGCACGCCGAAGGGGTCGAGCAGCACGGCCATCGAGGCGTTGCCGCCTTCGCTGCCAAGCGCGCCGGCAACCGACCACATCACCATGAAGGCCAGCACGCCGACGTACACCAGGATCATGGAGCGCGTGGTGGCCGCCAGCATCATCAGCAGCGCGGCGACGAACAGCAGGTTGGGCACGACAAACACGCAGAAGCTCCATGCATAGGAATACGCGGAAAACGTGCCCAGGCGGGCCGGGTCGATCGAGGGCATGTTTGCGCCCAGCATCATGGCCAGCGTGATCAGGGCAAAGATCGCCAGGCAGGCCAGGAAGCCGGCGAAAAAGCGGCCGAACAGGTATTCGAGCTTGCGCATGGGCGTGGCGAACAGCATGTCGGCGATGCCCACTTCCTTGTCGCGCAATACGGCCCCGGCAATGAAGACGGTCACCAGGAACATGGCGATGATGGACAGGATGCTCAGCTGGTTGGCGATGACGACGGGGGCGTTCATGTGCACGTTGCCGATGGCGCCGCCGATGCGGAAGGAGTCGTTGCTGGCGCTCATGAAGGCCATCACCGACAAGGCCAGCGCGGTCAGCCAGAGGAGTGGCTGGCGCAGCTGGTAGCGGAGGTCAAAACGGAAAAATTCTTGCCACATGATCGTTTCCTCAGGCTGCGAGTTGGGTGGGCTGCGTGGAGCGCAGTTGCAGGAAATAGACGTCTTCGAGGTCCGGTTCGACCATCACGAAGCCGTCATCGGGCTGGGAATGCGCATGCACATTGATTTGCGGCTTGCCGGCCACCAGGCGGGTCGACAGCACCGTGAAGTTGCGCTGGTAGGCGGGCAGCTCGGCATCGCTGACGCTGCGGCGCCATACCTGGCTCTTCAGGCGGTCGATGGCCGCCTGCGGCGCGCCTTCGATCAAGACCTTGCCCTTGCTGATCATGGCCATGCGCGGGCACAGGTCGGTAACGTCGTCGACGATATGGGTCGACAGGATCACGACCACCTGTTCGCCTATGCGCGCCAGCAGGTTCAGGAAGCGGTTGCGTTCGTCCGGGTCCAGGCCGGCGGTCGGTTCATCGACAATGACCAGTTTGGGAGCACCCAGCAGGGCCTGGGCGATGCCGAAGCGCTGGCGCATGCCGCCCGAATAGCTGCCCACGCCGCGCTTGCGCGCTTCCCACAGATTGGTCTGGTGCAGCAAGCCTTCGACCATTTCCTTGCGCTCGCCGCGCTGGGTGATGCCTTTCAGGATCGCGAAGTGGTTCAGCAGTTCCAGCGCGCTGACCTTGGGATAAACGCCGAAGTCCTGCGGCAGGTAGCCGAGCTGGCGACGCAAGCCTTGCTTGTCGGCCAGCACGTCGACGCCGTTGAAGTGGATGCTGCCGCTGTCCGGATCCTGCAAAGTGGCAATGGTGCGCATCAGCGAGGACTTGCCGGCGCCGTTAGGGCCGAGCAAGCCGAACAGGCCGGTCGGAATTTCCAGGCTGATGTTATTGGTGGCGTGGACGCCGTTCGCATAGGTCTTGTTCAGTTGCTTGATCGATAGCATGTCGTTCTCTCCGGAAGGTCATTCGGGTGGCTGGAAGCCACTTCATGAAGCCAGAGTAAAGGCGCGGGCATGCCGGGGGAATGGCGGAAAAACGAGTGGTCGACTGGACTTGATGAGCGGTAAAAAAGCGGGATGAGCGGCAGGGCCGCCTGCGGTCCCGCACAGGCGCGCGGCCTGGTTCTGCGTCGTGCGAGGGGTTTGCTTACTGTGAACCTTGTCCTGGTGGGGCGAGGCTGCCGCTGGCTGCGGGGCGCGACATCTTGCCCGCAAGTGGCGTCACCTTAAAAAGGCGGCGAGCGTCCTGCAGCAGGCTGTCGCCAGACTGGACTGCTGGGCAATGGACAAGCTGCGGGACGCATCCACCTGTTTGCTCCACAGCAACGCGTTGGACGATGCGTCGAACATACGCAAGCTGACCCGGATCGTCTGGCAATCGGCCCGCAAGCTACCTTCAAGGCGGTAATTGTTCCGCTCTTGCGCCGGGAGCGCGTCGGCGCCCAGCTGATGCAGGCGATGGCGCAATTCTTCATTGACGCCGCGATTGAAACTTTCAACGTCGGTGTCGACTCCTAAATAGGACAGGGGCATGAAGGCGATCTGCCGCACGCCGGCGGCGCGGCTGTTCTTGCATACCGAAGGCACGTAACTGCGCAAAGGAATCGCAATGCGCAAGGCGTTGTCATGCCCGTCGGACGCGTAATAATCCGCCAGCTTCTGGCGCAAGCGGCCTACCTGGACCCGCACGATGGGGTCTTCGGCAGTGGAATAGACGGCGGCGTCGCGCTTGAAAACGGTCAGTCCGATCGCGTACTCCTGCAAATCGCGCAGGGCGCCTGTCAGGAAGCTGTCAACAATATGCGTCAGCAGCCGCCGGTTGCGCGGCGCATTGCAGAATCCGGCACTGGCCAGGACCCGGTAAAGTTCGGCGCGGATTTCGTGGGCGGGCGCTGGTGCGGCGCTGTCGTCGAGATCGGGCTTAGGCAATTGATGGACGTTGATGGTATGCTCCTTTTGCTTGCATATTATTCAATTTTTCAATTCAGTCACTGTAGGGCAAAAGTGACAAGATTCGCCTTCCGGAAACCTTCCGGTTTATAAGGTATTGTTTTATATGGGAAAAAAAGAAGCCGCGATGCCCTCAATCAAGCGCGGAAATTTCCAGTTGGGCGAATGGCTGATCTCCCCGGCCAGCAATTCAGTCAGCGGCCCGGCCGGACGGCGCCAGCTGGAGCCGCGTGCGATGGATGTATTGTTGTTCCTATGCCAACTTGACGGCGAGGTCGCTTCCAGTGACGAGATCCTGACGGCATGTTGGGGAAGCACGATGGGCGGCGACAATCCCGTCCACAAAACCATTACCCAGTTGCGCCGGGTGCTCGACGATTCCAGCACGGCTCCCCGCTATATCGAGACGATCAGGAAACGAGGCTACCGCATCGTCGCCGCCGTCCTGTGGGACGACGAGGCGGTGGCCGAGTCCTGGACCGAGGGTTCGCCGTTTCGCGGCCTGGAAGCGTTCCAGGAACAGCACGCCGCGATCTTTTTCGGGCGGCAGCGCGCGGTCACGCAATTGCTGCAGGTCATGCAGGCACAGGCAAAGGCGGCGTGCGCCATGGTGTTGATCCTGGGCCCTTCGGGTTCGGGCAAGACATCGCTGGTCCGGGCAGGGGTGGTGCCGCGATTGACAGCGGCGCACCAAGCCTTTCCCGAACTGGCCATCGATGCCCACCTGTTGCTCGATTGCGCCGACATGGGACACGCCAGCGCCATCATGGCCCTGGCCAGCGTGTTGCTGGACGGCCAGGACGCCGCCGGCGGCTCCTGGTTTCCGGGCGACAGCGCCGACTCGCTGGGCCAGCGTCTCCATACCGACCCCGATGCCGTGCTGGCGCAATTGCTGGCAGCGGCGCCCCAGCGCAGCTTGCTGTTTATCGACCGCTTCGAGGCCCTGTTCCGCCTGCCGCAGGTGAGCGAGCGCGAACGGCGGCACTTGCTGGCGGTGCTGGACATGCTGGCCCGGGCCGGCCCCTTCCTGCTTGTTCTTGCTTGCCGCAACGACTTCTACCCCGACCTGGCGGCCTATCCCGAGCTGATGGCGCTCAAGCTGCGCGGCGGGCACTTCGATTTGCTGCCGCCCAGTGTGACCGAGCTGGGCCAGATCATCCGCCAGCCCGCCCGCGCCGCCCAGCTCCAGTTCGGCCATGAGGAAGCCGGCGACGGACGGCTTGACGATGCGCTGTGCGATGCGGCCGCCGGCAGCGCCGACGCTTTGCCGCTGCTGCAATACTGCCTGCAAGAACTCTACCGGCAGCGTAGCGCCAAGGGCGAACTGCTGTTCGATGTCTTTCGCAAGCTGGGGGGCATCGAAGGCGCGATCGGGCGCCGCGCGGAACAGCTGGTGGCCAGTTTGCCGCCGGTATTGATCGAAGCCTTGCCACGCGTACTGTCGCAATTGATTGTGGTGACGGAAGGCGACCTGGCGGTCACGTCCAGGCGCGTTCCCTGGACTGCACTGCACAGCGCGGCGGAAACCGAGCTGGTCAAGGAAATGGTCGAGGCCAGGCTCTTCGTCAGCGACCTGTTCGGTGGCATCCCGGCATTCGGCGTCGTCCACGAAGCCTTGCTGCGCCGCTGGCCGCGGGTGACGGCATGGACCGAGAGCCATCGCCGCACCCTGCAAACGCGCGCCCGTATCAGCCTGCAGGCCGCGCGCTGGGACGCGGGCGCCAGGCCGCCGGACCTGCTGCTGCCGCCGGGAATCCAGGCCAACCAGGCCGGCGAGCTGTGCCAGGTGCCGGGGTTCATCCTGACGCCGCTTGAAAGGCAATTTATCGCAGCCTCGCAAAAACGCGTGAAAACCCGCGAACGCGTGCGGCTGGCCCTGCTCAGCGTCGTCGTCGGCCTGGCCCTGCTGGCAGGTGGCATGGGGCTGGCGGCGCGCGCCGCCCAGCAGAAGGCAGCGCACCAGCAAGGCCAGGCCGAAGAGTTGATGGGTTTCATGCTCAGTGGCTTCGTCGACAAACTGCGGCCCTTGGGCCGGCTCGATCTGCTCGACAGTATCAGTTCGCGCGCGCTCGCCTATCTGTCGGACAAGGAGGCGCCGTCGCCGACCCCGGGCGCGCTGGCGCAAAGGGCCAAGGCCCTGCAAGTCATCGCCGAGGTCAATATCGCCCGGGCCGACCCGGTGTCGGCCGAGCGCGCCCTGCTTGCCGCGAAAGGCATCCTGCAGAAACAACGCGACAGCGATCCCGCCAGCCGGGCATTGCTCAAGGACCTGGGGGCCAATGCATTCTGGCTGGGCCAGATTTATCTCGACCGCAAAAATTTCGACAAGGCGGCCCTGTACTTCCATGACTATTTGCAGCTGAGCGACGCACTTGCCGCAAGCGACCCCGCCGATGTGGATGCCTGGCTGGAGCAATCCTACGCGCACAGCAACCTGGGGACCGTGTTCCTGAAGCAGGGCGATATCGAACGGGCGGCCAGTGCGTTCGAGCTATCGGTCGCCTTGAAAAGTCGCGTGCTCGGGCGCAAGCCGACGGACGAAAAAGTGGCGGCGGACCTGGCCAACAGCGTCTCCTGGCTGGCCAGCGCCACCGGAAAACTGGGCAAGCTGCAAGAGGCGATGGCCTTGCATGAGCGCGAGCTTGGCCTGATCCAGCCCTTGCGCGAACGCGACGCCAGCAATGCCGTGTGGGGCCACCGCATGGCGCTGGCCTATTCGCGCCGTGGGGAATTGCGCTGGGCCCTGGGGCAGTCCGACCTGGCCAGCGCGGACTTCGGACGCGCCCGGGACCAGATGCTCGCCATTACGCGGCAGGATCCCAGCAACCGCGACTGGCAAATGGATTTGTACAGCGCCGAGTTGAAGTTGCTGGGCTCGCAGGCCCATGCTGGCAGCGTGGACAGGACGGCGGCGGCGCTGCAAACGCTTACCGACAGGCTGGGCGCCTTGGGACGCCTCGAGCCCAGCAAGCTCAGTGTGCAGCGCCTGGTCGCCATGACGCAGCAGCGGCGTGCGACCTTGCGCTTGCCCGGTGTGCGCCACGCACCGGCGCTGCTCGGGCAAGCCCAGGCCACCCTGGAAAGCTTGCTGGTCAAGGCGCCCATGGACCGGCCCATCCGTGTGTCGCTCGCTGAAAATTTCCTGTTGCGGGCAAACCTCGACGCCTTGCACGGCGACCAGGCTGCGGCCGAGCGTTCCTGCCGCGCGGCGCAAGCGCTGCTGCAGCCGGTGATGGCAGGCAGCCGCGACTTCCGCCTGCTGGCGCCTTGGGTCATGGCCCACCTGTGCGTGCGCGAGCCCGCGCGCGTGGCCACGGAACGCGCGGCGCTAGCGGCCATGCAATTTCGGGACCCGATTTACCTGGAATATCTTTCCACCCACACCTTTTAAAAAGGAAATTCAATGACACTCGCACGCTCCGTTGTCCCGCAAACCTATATCGTCCAGGTGGAAGCCCTGCCCAAGTCCGGCGGCGGTTTCGATTTTTCCTGTTACCCGGAGACGGTCTGGGTGGGCGACGGCGCCGCCGTCCTGATTTACCAGCTGGTTGAACCCACGCCTGCCGACGTGGTATTCCTTCTCCCATCGGTTCCGGGCACCGATGACGGCCAGATGAGTACGATTTCCATCAGCCGCAACGGCAAGCTCATGGTCTTTAGCGATATCGACACAAGTTACGCCGACTTCAAGTTCGAGCTCAACGTCGCCGACAAGAGCGGAACCGTATATGCCCACGATCCCGAGGTGATCAACCGCCCGGACACGCTCCAGGTGCAAGGCCAGTCCGCCTGATCCCGCCTGCTCCCGCCGCCCCCCAGGCGGGAGCCAGCCCGGCGCGTTACGTACGCGTTACTTTGCCCTGCGCCGGCGCTACGTCGTGCTACTTAGCGCGGCCCATCGATCAGCCTATTCTGGACTCAGCGGCAAGTTGATTCACCGAACAGCTTGCGCTTCCCGCACGGGACGCCATGGTGGCGTTCGTGCTTAATTCAACATTTCCATTCTAGGAGCAATCATGGGCAATATCGTCTCGGACATCACCTCGGGCATTGATGGGGTAGTCTCAAGTGTTACCAAGGGCATTACCGATGTCGGCAGCGCAGTGACCGGTTTGACGTCGATCGCGTCGAGCCTCATGAGCGTTGTGCCGGTAGCGGTCATGCTCGATTCGCCAGGTCGCAGGATGTCGAGCTATACCGTGACGCAGAGCGATGCGAATGACCTTAATTCGGCGTTGAAAAGCGCGATGGGCGGCGCTCTCAGTGCCGCAAAAAAAATGTTTGCCAGCCAATTCCCCAACTCGAGCCCGGCAGGCTTTGACAACGGCGTCGTCATGTCCTATGTGAGCGGTCAAGGCGTCAGCTGCGTCGTGGCACAAATGACGCAGGACTTCCAGAACTGGGAGATCGACGCGGACACCGACACCATTGCCGGCATGGCGGCTACCATCGCCCAACAAATCAGCTCCCAGGGCGGTTTTGCCGGCACGGCGCAGGGGCATCACAACATTGATGCAAACCAGCAAATCAACTGGGCTGTCGCGTATGGCATCTTCACCACCGGTTTGAATCAAAAAGGCCTGGTGTACGCCTATACCGCCAGCCTGGACGGCGGTTTCGGCAACTAAATTGTACAAGCGCCGGCCAAGGCCGGCGTGACATGCTTATTTCGGGAGACGAACGTGAAACTGTTTTATATGAACCAAGGCGGGGGCGGTAACTGGGGAGCCATCAAATACAAGGACTACAGCGTGATCATGCTGGCCGAGTCGGATGTGGTGAAGGACGGTTTCACCCTGGCGTGGGATTCCAAGAAAGATTCGGTGCCGGTGATGTCGATCCAGACGGCGAGCGGGCGGATTATCGCCACCCCCAAGGACCTGGATACGACGGCCCAGCATGTCCGGCCGCTGGTGACGTTTACCATCAATGGCGGCGACGCCGTCAGGGTGGTCTTCATGCACTTGAAATCGGCCGACGCCGCCGCGGCCACGCTGGCGCTTAATGCGGCGGTGGACATCGTGCTGGCCAATCAGTTCGGCAAGGCCGAGAAGGTGATCTGGATAGGCGATTTCAACCGGGCGAAACCCGACCATCTCAAGGCGACATTCGGCGATATCCAGACGCTCGTCCTGGCAGGCGGGCAGGCGGCGTGGGACCTCGACTGCGCCTACGCCACCGGCGACTGGAAAGGATATACGCTGGCCGCCGCTGTCGTGTCGATTGCAGGGGATAACGCCCACGCCGGCCTGGCTGTGGAATACACCAAAGCCTGACGCCAGGCGATCCCCCGTCGTCGCATGACTCCCGGCGCATGGGAGTCATGCCGCGACATTTACTTGCGCCAGATCGCGGACCGCACCGAATCGCAGTACCACCATTTGTACTGGTAGAAGCCTTGCTGGGCCAGGGTATTGGTCTGGTTCGCCAGTTCGATCGCGCTCATGCCAGCCCTGGCGTACCAGCTTCCCACGCTCGGCACCCATTCGGTGTTGTAGTAGGCGCCGCCGTTAGTGCACGGCAGGTTTTCCGGCATCTGGCCCGAATCCGTCATGTGATTGAACCATCCCTGGAAGGCGGCGCTGGAGATATTGTTGACATACCAGTGGCCCTTCGAGCGCGGCGCCCATACCAGGATCGGGCCGGTCGGCAGGGAATTTCCCTTCAACAGTGTCCATGGTCCGTTGGGCGGAGCGGTGCCGTCGGTGTAAGGCGTGGTCTGGCCATGTTCAAATTTCATGGCGTACGGTTCGCTGTTCTTGACCATGTGGACATGGACGTGGGGACCGGTGGAATTGCCGCTGTTACCAGCCAGTCCAAGATACTGGCCCTTGGTGATCTTGGCGCCATTGACGACATTCGCTTCGGCTGGCATCACGCTGCTGCTTGGATTGTCGAAGCGCGTTTTGTTGTTCGGACAAATGGCCGAGGAAATCGAGCCGGGAATCATGTGCGCATGTTCCGCGTACACGCCGTCGTCCGTCTTGATCCACACATGGTTGCCACCGACGCCGATATAGAAGTCCAGCACGTCCTGGTCCTTGGTGCCGGCCTTGGCGTTTTCCGGTGCATTGCGCCAGCAATTGACCACGGTGCCCGATACCATGGCATAGACCTTCTTGCCGTAGATGAGGTGGTTGGAATTGACCGTCTTGTCGGCGCCGTCGTAAATCAGGCCGCTCCACTTATCGTCGCCGATCGGGCGGACCGCGCCGATATCCTTGCCCAGGCCCTGGTCGGCACCGGTGGCGTGGTCGCCCGTCTTGTAACGGTGCGTCAGGCCGAGATCGTCGCTTTTCAGCGGGAACACTGCTGCGGAAGCGGAGGAGACTGCGACGACCGCGAAAAGCGCCGTGCCGAGTAATTGTTTTGCAAAAGTCATTTCAAGATTCCTTCGAGTTGGGGAACGGATTCTCCATTCCTTGTTGCGGCCTGACGCCAGTGCGGTGTTCGAAAAGGCCGGGGATATTCAGCGCGGTTTGTGACACCGGCTGCGTTGGAAGAATCATAGTTGTGCATACGCGCCGTTGTTCTTAAAACTATATTTCGCGAATGCTAAGAAAACCTTAAGCACGATTTTTTTGGTTTATTGCACGCAAACAACCGACAATGGTCACCATCCGTGACTGAACAGGTATGCTGCAATCATGACAATAGAAATTTCTTCAGAAGCTAGAAACGCCGCGATCGGATCCCTGCAACGCAAAGCGCACAAGCGCGGGCTGTCCGAAGGATGAGAATCCTCGCGGTCATCGCCATTGCAGCCCTCGGCCTCGTGGCGGGGTGCGCCACCCCGGTAGCACCCGAACCGGCGCTGATGACGATCGACGCCACGCGCCTGCCGCCTGCCAATCTCAGCGTGAACATTCCTGGCCTCAGCCAGTGCACTGACAGTGGCGACCATACTTTGCACCTGAACGCGCAGCAGCCGGTCACGGTGCTGGTGCATGGCTGCTTCAGCTCGGCCGGGCGTTTTCGTGGCATGGCCCAGGTGCTCGCTTTCCATGGCCAGCAGACGGTGTGCTTCAACTATAAGGACCGCGACAGTTTGCTGGTCAGCGCCGCCCAGCTCACGGCATCGCTGGCGCAACTGGCCAGCCGGCTGGAGAACAAGCACATCACGGTCATCGGCCACAGCCAGGGAGCCCTGGTCGCACGCAAGGCCTTATCGGCCAGCACGCTCGATGCCATGGCGGACAAGGATGCGCAGCTGCGCCTGGTAACCGTATCCGGACCGTTCGGCGGCATTGCCGCGGCGCGTCATTGCGGCAGCCCGCTGCTGCGGACGCTGTCGCTTGGATTGGTTGGACAGATCTGCCAGGTGGTCACGGGCGACAAATGGTCGGAAATCAGCGCGACTGCGCCGTTCATCCTCAAGCCAGCCCCGCTGGATCGTCGCGTGAAGGATTTTCTCAAGGTCGAGACCGATGAAAGTGGCAGCTGCCGGCGCATGAACAATGGCAGTTGCGTGGAATCGGACGCGATTTTCTCCCTCGCAGAGCAGCGCAATCCGGCGCTGGACCGCGATCCGCTGATCAATATCGTGGCGGTGAAGGCAGGCCATGTCGAGATCGTGGGCAACAACCGCATCGGTCCGGTCAAGCTGATCGCAGTGCTGCAGGATTACGGAGTGATCAAGCCGACCGAAGCCGCGCAGCTTGAGAAGTTTGGTCTTTTGCTCACGCGCCTGTATGGGGACACGGTCCGATGAGTCCCCGAAATAGCGCCTGATTCCCCGGAAAGTGCAGCCTGTCGCACGGTGCTCAAACCTGCGGCCGTCCTTCTCTACACTGCGCTGACAAAATCAAACGGGGGAGCGGACTTCATGGAATTCATTTACAAGCCGTGGCTGGCTTTTGGCATGCTGACCGGCGCGTTGTTACTGGGCTGCGCAGCGCATGCTGCTGCGCCGGCCAGCATCGATGGCCTCGATCGCCAGCTGGCCGAATTATTCAAATCGGGTACGATCCCCGGCGCCTCGGTGGTGCTGATCGAAAACGGCAAGATCGTTTTTGAAAAAGGCTATGGTTACGCCGACGTCGCCAGGAAAATTCCAGCTACCGCCCACACCCCGTTTCGGGCCGCCTCCATCGCCAAGGGCCTGACGGCCATCGGGGTCATGGCCCTGGTGGAACGCGGACAGCTGGCGCTGGATACACCGCTGCGTACCATCGCGCCGGAAATCGCTTTCACTAATCCCTGGGAACAAACCGACCCTGTGCGCCTGGTGCACCTGTTGGAACACACCACCGGCTGGCCCGATATCTCGACCAGGGTCCTGGCAAAAAGCGAGGCGTCCTGGTCCACCTTGCAGGGCATCACTTTCAGCAGCCCGGGAATGAGCAGCCGTTGGCGGCCGGGGATGTTCACGGTCTACAACAACGCCGGCCCCGCCGTGGCCGGCTATGCCATCGAAAAGGTCACAGGCCTTTCCTTCGACGACTATATGCGCACCAGCATCCTGGCGCCGATGGGCATGCGCGGCGCCGACTTTGCGCTGACGCCCGCCCTTGCCGGCAGCATGGCCAAGAGTTACGGGTCCGGTGGAGAGTTCACTCCGTACCAGCACATTGTGCTCAAGCCGTCCGGCTCGCTGGTCGTCAGCGCCCATGAACTGGCCCAACTGGCGCGTTTCTATATAGGGAGGGGCAGCGTGGACGGCCGGCAGATCCTGACGCCCGAATCGGTGGCACGCATCGAGCGCGCCGAATCGAACCTCGGTGCGAAGTTCGGCTTCAGCAACAGCTACGGCCTGGGCAACGTTCCGATTGCCGACAGCGGCGTGACCTTTCGAGGCCACAACGGCAGCATCGATTCCTTCACCTCGGTGCTCGGCTACACCCTGCGCAACGGTTCGGGTTACGTGCTGATGGCCAATGGCGGCGAGGGTGTCGACTTCGCTGGACCGGCCGCCCGCCTGATCCAGGCCTGGCTGACCCGTGGCTTGCCGCTCAATCCAGTGCCGACCGTGCAGCTCAGCGATGCCGCCTTGCAGAAATATGCAGGCTACTATCGTTCCATTACGCCGCCCAGCGACTTGCTGCGGCCCTACGCCGAGGCTTTCGGCCTGTCCCGGGTGGTGGCCGGCCAGGGCAAGCTGATTATTGGCGGCAAGGACTACCTGCCGACTGGTGAACATAGTTTTCGCCGCTTCGACCGCAGCGAAGCGACCCTGGCTTTTGTGGAGCAGGATGGCCGGGTCTTGAAAATCAACGCCACCTCGGCCCAGGAAAAAATAGCGCTGTGGCACATGATTGGCGTGTGGCTGCTGGGCGCGGTCCTGGTAATAACCCTGCTGGTGGGCATCGTCATGCTGGTGCCATGGATCGTCGCGCACCGGCGCGGACGACTGGCCGGCAAGGGCGGCCTGGCCTTGCGCCTGCTGCCCCTGGCCGCCATTGCCGCATTGCTGGCGACGCTGGCGCTGCCTTTGCTGGCCTTCTCGGATTCCGGTGGCACATCCGTGCAGCAACTGGCCGGCATCGGCCCGTATTCCTTGCTGATCCTGGCTTGCAGCGTGCTGTATCCCATGCTGGCCGTGCCAGGCGTGGTGATGACGGTACGCAATCGGACCGCCCCGCGCTTGCTGCGCGCCTATGCCGGCCTGTCGTCGCTGGGGCTGGTCAGCCTGGCCGTCTACGCAGCGACAATCGGCTGGCTGCCGCTGCGTACCTGGGCATTGTAAAACTGTAGCGTCGTCTAACGTTTACCTGGCCGGTGCCGAAGCACGGCGGCGACGCAAGGCCGCCATGCCGAACAGCGCCGCGCCCAGCAGGCTCAGCGACGCCGGCTCCGGCACCTGCACTTGCGCTTGCGGCGCCGGGTTCACGTTCAGGATGTCGAGCGCCCACAAGCCGTTGCGCCTGACGTCCATTTCATCGACGAAGCCGTTGCGGAAGTTTTGATACTGAGCATCCTGATAGTAGAAGCCGTCCGCCAGGTTGCCGCTCACGTTGAAGTTGTTCCATTGCTGGATGGACGCGGTGTAGGTGCCGGCGACCAGCTCGATGTTGAAGTTGATGTCCCAGCATTGGCGCGTGACGGCATCGGCGGAAACCTTGCTGCAACCCGCGTCATCCTGTTCGCCGATCAGCACGCCGGCCGAGTTGAACAGCGCCACGATCGGATCGAAGCCCCCGCGTGCGATGCCCTGGCCGGCGGCATTCACGCCACCGGCATACGACCAGGTGCGCAGCCCGACCGTCGACAGTGCGCCGACGGTGAAATTAATCAGCTGCACACTATTATCATTGGCGAATTGGCCGGTGTAGGACATATTGGTCGCGCTGGCCGGCGACACATAGGCGCACAGGGCCAGCAGGGCGGCGATGGATTTGAGTTTCATTTTTTATGCTCTTCAAGAAGTAAGTGGCGGAATGTCTGACGCGATGGCCACCAGATGGCGCATCGCGTCCTGTGCTTGCTACGTTTAGTTCAGGCCGCCGCCGACGACGGACACTTTGCTGAAGGTGGCCGTCTGGCTGGCGGTATTGCTGCCCGACGAGACTGCCATGCCTACATACAGCGTGGTCGCCGTTGCGCTGACGCTGACGCTGGTCGCTTCGGTCCAGGTGAGGCCGTCCCGCGACGCTGCCGAATACAGGGCATTGCCGCGGCGCTCGATCCGCACCCACACCGGCAAGGTGGTCGTCGAATAGCCGGACAGCACCGACTTGTTGTCGCCATTGATGGCGCGCCGGATTTCACCCGTGTTGGCGTAGCGCGCGGTCCAGGCATACACGCCTGAGCCCGACAGCGAATCGGTCGCCAGCAAGCCCGCCCGGGCGCCGGTGGAACTGCCGCCTTGCGACGTCATCTTTGCCGTCATGATGAAGTTGCCGGTCAGCGGCATGTACTTGAAATAGTGGTTGTAGCTGGCCGAGGTCGAGATATTGCCGGCGCCGGTGATGCTGTACACGCCATTGAGGTAGGAACTCGATACCGCTGCCGTCACCGCCGGGTTCATCAGCTTGACGCCGACACCGGTGTTGCAGACGAACAGGCCCGTGCACACAGGCACCGTCGCTGGTGGCGGCGGTGGTGGAGGAACCGGATCGACTGGTGGCGGCGGTGGCGGCGGATTGACTGGCGGCACAGGCACGGTGGTCCCCGCGGTGCAGGTGGCGCCCGTGCCCGGATTGTTGACGCGTCCGGCCCCGGCATTGTTTTTCACGGACACGCATGCCTGGTCGGGCGGCATGGCCGTGTAGCTGTACGGCGGCAACCAATTGTTCAGGCGTGGCAGGCCGGTCGCCGTCATCAGCGTGGCCGAGATATCGATCGCGCCGCCCACCCATGGCTGGGAGTCGTTGCCCTTGTCGTTGATGTACAGTTCGCCGGAAGCGCGATAGCTGATGGCGTCGTTGCCATCGGAAATCTTGCCGCCTACGCTGGCTGGCTTCAGGTTCTTGAACAGGTAGTAGTTGTTTTCGGACAGCACGTCCGACTGGTAGCGTACGTCCAGGCCGCTCGAGAACTTCATGTCGCTGTCGGCAGGTTCGGTGTCGCCTTCGACCAGGTTGTTGACGGTATGCAGCTGGCCGAAGCGGACCAGCGGCAAGCGGCTGGCGGTGCCATGCCAGTACATGCCGTTGAAGGTCACGTGCAGGCGTCCGGCGTCGCTCCAGGCGCGGCCGCTGTCGCCATTGCCGACCAGGGTGTTCTTGCCGTGCTTGGTGAAATAACTGTTCGACAGCGTCACATAGTCGGAGCCGCGCACGATGTCCAGCGCGCCGTCGTGGCGGGTATCGCTGGCCAGCTTGTCGGGCGTGTCGCCGTCGCTGATGGTGATGTGGTCGACCCACACGTTTTGCGAGCGCGAAATCGTCACGCCGTCCGCGTAGGCATTGCCGGAATCTTCAGGGTTCACATCCCACGGGGTATCGAGGGCGATGTTGCGGATGATGACGTTGCGGGTCCAGGTGGGGAACAGGTCGCCGTCCTTGCCGGCCGCGATCCATGCCTTGAAGTCGCTTTCGTAGTTGCCGCCCTGGGCGGCAGGAAGCTCGCCCCCGATCAGCAACGTGGTGCCGGTGATGCGGGCCGCGCGGCCCTGTGCGTCATTGATGCCGACCAGCGTGGTGTTCGAAGGAATATTGACCGAGCCGCCAAGCTTCTGGTCGGTGTAGCTTTCGTATTCCTTGAAGACGGTATTGTTGGCGCTCATGCGCAGGTCGATGTGGCCGACCACGCGGATGATTTTCGGCGCCAGTCCGGCTTCGCGGATGGCGGCCACCAGTTGCTGGCCGTTGTACACGGTGTACACGTGCTGTGGCGCGGCGTTGCGGCCACCCGTGACGACCACTTGCTCGTGCGAACTGCCATTGCGCTTGTAGCCGTGCCAGCCCATGGCAGGCGCCACGTCGCATTCGAAGGTGAGGGCGCCATTGGTGGGGTCGGTGGTGGCGAACTGCCAGGTCGGCAGGACCGGGGCCGCGCGGTAATTGGACGGGGAATGCTTGCCGCTGATCAGCACCGGTGCGCCCGGGCTGCGGGTGCCGTAGGTGCCCAGCTGGAGCGGCGTGGTCGCGCCGGTCAGGGTTTGCGCGTCGATCCCGTTCAAGGTCAGCGCGGGGCAGGCAGCGCCCGATTCGATGGTGGCGAGCGTTCTGGCCTGCTGCGGCGCAGCGACGTCGCTGCTGCCTCCACAGGCGCTGAGCATGAGGGCTATCGATGCCGCAAGGCAGGTGCATTGGGTTTTTATAATCATTTTTCTGTCTCCTGAATGTTTTTTTGCACTACAAAATTGCTCAGACCAATTCTTATGTGATCGTACCGATATTTATTTTGGCCGGACCACTTATCTGAATATATCGACAATTTTTTGGCGCGTCCAGCACTTTCGTTTTGTGACTTCCAGTGCAACTTCTGTCGATTTCCGAGAAAAATATGCACCCTCATAGGGGAGGCGAGCGATGCAATTCCGACAGCACTGGCAAATGGCGGGGCCAAGGTATAGACTTTTCTGATGGAAAGTCATCACGACATCGATCCCGTTCGTCGCGCCCTCACCTTCGGGATGCTGGCAGGCGTAGCTGCGCCGCTGCTGGCGGGACCACGCGAGTTGCTGGTGGTGGGCGCCCATTTCGCCCGCGTCTACGAGCGGGCGGACGACAAGTTCAGCGGCATGGGCCCGGAGATTTTGCGCAGCATTGCGCCGCAGCTGGGCCAGCCCTTGCATTTCGATTTGTTTCCGTGGGCCAGGGCGCAGTCCATGGTGGCGCAGGCGCAAGCCGACTTGCTGGTCGGTCCCTACAAGTCGCCGGAGCGGCTGGCCCTGTTTACGTTTTGCGAGCGGCCCTTCTACGTCGACCAGATGCTGTTCTACGAGCGCGCCAAATCGGGTGTCGAATGGGACGGCGACTATGCATCGCTGCGCGACAAGCGCGTGGTCGCCATCAACGGCTGGGCCTACGGCGACGAATTCGACGCCGCCCGCGGCATCATGAACATCAGCCTGACCAATTCGGTCGAAAGCGCTCTGGCGATGCTGGCGCATGGACGGGTTGACCTGTTCGCCACCAACCGCCGCAATACGGAGCCTGTCGTGACGCTGCTTGGACTGGAAGGAAAAGTCGTGCCGGTAAGCCGGATCATCGCGCTCCAGCGCGGCTATTTCGCCTTCCCCAAGCGTCCCGAATACGACTACGTGGCCGAGCGTTTCGACCGCGCCTTCAATGCCTTTGTCGATGCGGGCGAACTGCGGCTATTGGGCCGGCGCCTGAATGTCGCCGTGAGCTGACGAGGGACGCATGCACCAGTGGGTTGTGCCGCCACCGGACGCGGAACACATCCCATGAGCTAAGGCATCATCTCTTCCGGCAGCTCGGCGTCGCACGACGGCGTCACGGTCTGGCACAGGTACTTGACGCCGCCGCTGGTGATGCGGGCCAGCACATGGCCATTCTCGTGGGTATTGAAAAGGCGGGCGGCCACGGCTGTTTCGCTCTTCTTGGTGCCGTTGCCGCACACCATATCGAAGATCGGCGAGACCTTGTCGGCGTCCTTGTAGGCGGCGACGATATCGCAGCGCGGGTGGCGATGCGTGGCATCGATCTTCGCGCTGAACGCGCCGGCATGGGGTGACGCGGCGTCCAGCCAGCCATTGCCGTTGCTGCCATGGGTGTTGGCGCCGTGGTGCGATGCGATCAGCAGCGTGGCCCCGGTCAGTTCCAGGCCGTGCCTGGCTGCATTGTCGATCGCGCTTTGTTCGGAAATACCTTCCGCGTCGCCGGGAATGATGACGGCGTGTTTGCCCAGCGATACCCGCACGATGGCACTGTCGGCGTTTTTCTTGCTGCTGTAGCTGGCCGGATTGGCCACTTCGGTGGCGTTGGCGGTGAGCAGGTCGACCCTGGCCGTGCCGCACTGGAAGCGGCTGTCGTTTGCCTTGAATTCCGCCGCCTTGAAGTAGGTCGCGGGCGACTGGACCTTGCTTGCCCAGGCATGGAACGCTTTGGTGTAGTCGTCCTTCATCCCGCCAAGCATCAGCGTGTTGACCAGGGCCGGGTTCACGCCGTCCTTTTCACGCAGCATGGAAATATGATCGCGGTGTCCGTGCGACACCAGCACCGTCACGTTGGTGGCGGCCTGGTTCTTCTCGTTGATCCATTGCGTGATCATGTTGTCCGGCGTGGCGCCCAGGCTGTCGCTGCCGCAATCGACCAGGATGTTGCTCTTGCCGTCAGGGCAGGCGATGAAGGTGCAGGCGCCCTGGCCGACATTGAGCATCCAGACGTCCATGGTCCTGGCGGGGCGGCTCATGCGCGGCGTTTGAATCGCCGCCATGCCCGATGGCGGTGCAATGGCGGGCGCGGGCGCTGGCGCTGGCACGGACGTGAATCGGGATGCGCAGCCGGACATCAACAGCGCGGCGCAGCTGAGCGGAAGCGCCAGGCGACGCAGGGTGGTGGTCATGTGTGGTTCCTCGGAGCGGACTTGCTTCCATGCCAGGACAGGCAACATGGCAAGTGTGCGGTTTTATGCCGGCTGAATATTCGCGCATTGTAACATTTGCATATTTACAACAGATTGGGAGCCTCACGGCAGGGGACGTGCCAGCGCGACAGGATGGCTAGCGGTAGTTCGACAGGATCTTCACGATCGCGCCAGTCTCGACCAGGGCATCGATGGCCTGGTCGAATTGCGCCGGCATGACTTCGCTCCCGGCCGCCAGCGCGCACTGCGCGGTAATCGGCGCAAACACATGGTCGACGCGGATCCTGAAATGCTTGTCGGTGCGCTGGCGGTATTCCAGCATGGACTGGCCCACGATGGCGTAGCGGGTGCGTCCGGCCGCCAGCTTGTTGAAACCATGCTCGGAACTCGGCGCATCGTCGCGCAGGAAATCCTTGCCCAGCAAGGCGTCCAGCTCCGGGTAGCGATAGCCGATCACGGTGCCCACCTTCTTGCCCGCCAGGTCCTTCAGTGAGCGGATAGGCGGCGCGTCGGGCAGCGCGACTATGACAGCCGCGTTCGGCAACAGCGGACGGCTCCAGTGGAAATCGCCGTCCATCCATTGCGGCAGCACGTAGCAAACGGCATCGGCTTCGTTGTTGCGCATGGCAATGCCGACGCGCTTGCTTGGCATGCTGATGAAGCGCGCCTTGCGGCCCAGTTGCTGCGCTATCGCCGAGCCCAGGTCCTTGATGATGCCGCCGCTGAGCTGTCCTTCCGTAAATCGGGCCAGGGGCATGGCGGTGTTGGTGGGGGCAAGGAAAACCATCTGCCCGGCAGCAGCGTGCACTGCGCCTGCCATTGGCGTAGCCAGCACAAGCAGGAGGGCGTGGCGCACGGCATTCATGGTCGGTGGATGTGATCGGGCTTCCGCATGAGCGATTCTACCGCTTTACTTCGGGCAATTTCGGCTTTTGCCGAGAATGCCTTCGTCGGGATTCTTTGAAGACGGAAACTTTTCGGCCACGACGAGTTACTGTTCGTATAGAATTGCCCACGCTCAATTTTGCATTCTGTGCAACTTGCGTAAATCCGGCGCGTCCGGCCAATTAATTGCTGAATGAAGAAATGGACGACCATGTTGAATAGGGTTTTCATGGCCTGCGGGCTGGCGCTGCTACTGAGCGCATGCGCGACGACGCAACGGATCGGGCTCGATCCGCTGGCAAAACAGAAGCTGGGCCACGTCAAGGTCATCAGTGAAGTGCCGCAAGATGAAATCATGGTCCGCGCCGACATCAGCACGGGTGGCACTGCGATCGCGGGCGGCATGGTCGGGTTCTTGATGGATACGCAAATCCTGGAGGGCCGCCAGATCACGCTGCAAGATGCGATCGAGCCGCTGTATGCCGCCGTGGACGACCACGACTTTCGCACGCGCCTGAATCAGGCAATGAGCGCAGCGCTGGCGAATGATACCTCGCTCAATTTCGCGACGGTTGAAACAAGCTCCATGTTGACCATGCCGGCGCAGGCCGTCATCTACCTCAACACCTTGCCGAAAAATCAAGGCCTGCTGCGGCTGCAGACCTCGTACACTCTAACGCGTGAATTCAAGCATTTGCAAGTGACGATGCATGCCACGATCGCGACGAAAGGCAGCGAAACGCCGAGTTACAAGAATACCTTGGTCTACTTGTCGGCACCGGTCGGCAAGGACAATGCCGACGCTCTCAAGAGCTGGTCCGCGGACGGCGGCGCGCTCTATCGCCGGGCCGCTGATGAAGCTGTGCAGCAAATCCTGGCGATGCTCAAGCTCGACCTTGCCGTCGGCGCAAGCGATCCGGCCAACTTGCCGCAGGCAAAAATGCCCGTCGTGATCGGCATGCCATTGCTGCCTGAAACGGCCACCTTGCTGCAGCCACAGCAGGGCCGCGCCATCGTGCGCGTCGCGAGCGGCCAACTGTACTCAATTACCCAGTAAGCGGAGAACCGAACATGAAAACAGTTCATCATTGGAGCATTGCCGCTGCGCTGGTCCTGGCCTGTACAGCGGCCACGGCAGCAAGTCCACAAGCAGAAAACGGCCCCGTAGCGCTGACGTTCGATCCCTGGGTCACCGACGTCAAGCCGCTCAAGCTGGCCGGCACATGTACGATCAATGTTGTCGCGATCAGCGACGCGCGCCGGACCCGGGACGGCATCGGCGCCGATGCACCGGTTCCTGCGGGCCCGCCCGAAGCATGGATCAAGTCCACCCTCGACTCGCTCAAGAAGTATGGGTTCACTGTCCAGCACGGCAACACGCCGTTGCCGAACGCCGTCAACCTGGACGTGCGCGTGACCCGGGCTTACACCTGGCACAATCAAATGCGCATCAATAGCATGCTGGCACTCGACGTCGCGGTGAGCACGGCGCAAGGAAGCAGTACGGAAAAGTTCCGCGCTGCGGCGAGCAAGACCAATGTCTGGGGCGCCAATTCCGAGCACGTGACGGCGCTGAACTACGCCGCCAACAGCATGGTGTTCAAGATGGCGCCCGCGCTCAAGAAGAAGTGCGCCGGCGTCACGCTCGCTGGCCTGCAGGCGAGGTGAGCGCAGGTCCCGTCATTGCTTGACGGGCTGCACCACTTCGCGCGCTTGCGCGTCGGCATCGGCCTTTAACTCCGCTTCCGTCGCCGCTTTCGCCTCCAGTTCCAGATCCTCGGCTTTCAAGGCAAGCGGCCGGATCAGGTCCAGGCGCACCGCATACTGCACTCCGCTGCGAAAGGCGGTAGCAGCAATCTGGCCGGCATCGTTGATGGCTTGCGGGAAGCGGATGTCCCAGCCGCGTGCCGGATCGATCAGCGCATTCAGGCTTTGCATGCGCCTGCCGCGGTATACGAAGCCGGACAGGTGGTTGCTGTTGCCGACCACATGGCCATGATTATTGATGCCGGTGCCTTCGCTGGAACTGTCTTCGCTGCCCGGGCGCCCGTCGATATCGCTCAGGCGGCCGCCGCTGTACAAGAAGGCGTGCTGGTCCCGAAAGCCCGTCACCAGCGCCGCGTATCCGGTGCTCTCCCCGCGGTCGTTGATCGCCCTGCCGGCGTTCGGTTCGGTGCCGAAATCGCCCAGGTCGCGGAACACGCCGCGGCTCCAGTTGAAGGCGCGCAAGGGTTGATCGGGAAACAGCAGCGGCCCCGAAGCGCCGGTGATCTGCTTGTGGTTGTTGAGCGCGTAGGCAAACGTCATCGGATTGTCGAACGGCAGCGAACCGATATCCCGGAAGGTGCCGCCAGGCGAACGCAGGAAGCCGTGCGGCCCGGCAAAGGAATCCGGCACCGCACCGTAGGCGGTGATGTATCCGTCATTGTTGATGTCCGAATAGGTGGTCAGGAAGCCGGCATTGACGCCGATGTCGCGCGCCGTGCCGCGGTAGTAGATAAAGCCGCGCTGCTGGCCGGCCGAGGTGAACCAGTGCCCGAGCACCTGGCACTTGTCGTTGATGGCCACGGCATTGCTGGCCGTGCCGCCCAGCGCGCCCAGGTCCACCAGGCCCTTGCCCCGGTTCAGGAAAGCGTGGACCGATGTGGTGCTGAAGGGATAGTTGCCGACGACGACGCCGTCTTCGTTGATGTCGGTGGCGCTGCTGTTGGCAGGGGCCACCACCGTGACTCGGTATTCGGGATAGGCCCAGGCACGATGGGCGGTGCCAAGGCTGAGGAACAGAAGGAACAGGGAAATGCCGTGACGCGCTTGCATACAACCTCCGGGAGTCGAAAAGCCAGGCGCGGCGATCGCCGGCCCCGTCACAAAATCTAACGGGTCACTGCTGGCCTTCCTTGGCGCGGCACAAGGCAAGCCCAGAAGGTGCCGACCGCCATGACATACGTTATGCTGTTGCTTCCCGCACGGATTCAAACATGACAAAAGAAAAAAATTCGACGTCGCAGGCCCGCGTTTCGCGACGATCGCCTCCACCATTGCCGGTATCGACCTCTCCCGAGGATGCCATTGCCAGGAAGCAGGCGCGCGAACAAAGGGATGCCTTCGTTCGCGGCGTCTCCTCCATCGACGAGATGCGCGCTGCGATACGGCGCGCCGCACACGCGCTGCCGGTCATTTCCTCCGTGCCGCGCCTGGGCCGGCTCGACGCCGCGGCCTTTCGCCTGCGCGCCGCGGAAGGCTTGCCCTTCCTGATCACCGGTGTGGTCAACCGCTGGCCGCTGGCGGCGCTGACCCCGGAAACGCTGCGCGAACGCTTCAGCCACCTGCAAGTGCGCGCGCGCGTGGGCGACTATATCAACACGGCATTCGCGCCCGACCGCGCCATGCAGGACATGACCATGCTGGAGTACCTGGAGCTGGTCGCGGACGGCGCCCATGACCTGCCGCCCTACCTGGGCAACCTGGAATTGCGCGAATTAAACAGCATGTGCCACTGGCCCGCCTATTTCGACAAGCTCGGTCCGCCACGCTTCTGGCTCGGGCCCGCAGGCACGGTCACGCCGCTCCATTGCGACTACGACGACAATATTTTTGCGCAAATCTGGGGCTCCAAGCGCATCTTCCTGTCGCCGCCGCACCATGATGAATTCCTGTATCCGCGCGAGGCGAATGCCATCCTGTTCGGTTCGCCGTTCGACCCGGAAGCGCCGGATTTCGACAAGTTTCCGCTGGCGCGCCAGGCGACCATGATCGAATGCATCGTCAATCCCGGGGACTTGCTGTACGTGCCTGCCGGCTGGTACCACCAGGTGCGCGCGCTGACGTTTTCGCTCTCGTCCAATCGCTGGGCGAGGGCGGTGCCGTTTGCACTGCGGAGATAGGGAAAATGGGAAAACAACTGATCGTGTGCCTTGACGGCACCGGCAACCGCTTCAGCGATTGCCCCACCAATGTCGTCAGGATGATCCGCTCGCTGTCACCGGACGACAGCCAGGTCATCTCGTATTACGACCAGGGCGTCGGCACCTTCGGCATGAAGGAAACCCTGTTCGAATGGCAGAAGGTCTTTTCCCGGGTACTGGGACTGGCCTTTGGCTGGGGCACGCGGCGCCTGGTGGAAGGCGCCTATCATTTCCTGGCGACGAACTATCAAGCCGGCGACGAGATCTACATTTTCGGCTTTTCGCGCGGGGCGTATGCCGCGCGCTGCCTGGCGTCGGTGATCCGGGCCGTCGGCCTGGTGCGTGGCCATGAAACGCATCTGTTCGAATACGCCTGGTCGCTCCTGCTCTCGCGCGTCAAGAAAACCGGCAAGCCGGACTTTAAGCTGCTGGCGAAATTCAAGGCCACTTTCGGGCGCCCGGTCACGATCCGCTTTCTCGGACTGTACGACACCGTCAAATCGACAGGCTGGGTCTACGATCCCGTGGTTGTTCCCTACACAGCGAACAACACCAGCGTGCAGACCGTGCGCCACGCCCTGTCGATCGACGAGCGCCGCTGCTTCTTCCGCCAGAACCAGTGGCGCGCAGCGAACCCGCTGGCCGACGTGAAGGAAGCCTGGTTCGCCGGCGTGCATTCCGATATCGGAGGAGGGTATGCGCCGGAAGAGGCGCAACTGGCTTTGCTCAGCCATCGCTGGATGCTGGGCGAGGCCGTGGCGGCAGGCTTGAAAGTCGATCCGGCGCGTGCGCGCAAGCAAATGCAACCGGTCACGGGCGTGCGCGCGGACTGGGCCGGCAAGATGCATCAATCCCTGACCGGAGCCTGGAACCTGGCGGAATGGACGCCGCAATTGACGTGGGATGCGACGCTGAACCGGCGCTGCTGGCATATCGGCGCCATGCCGCCCTTCGGCAAGCCACGGCCACGCACGATTCCGGAAGCTTCGGCGATGCATCTTTCGGTGCGTTCCCGGCTCGATGCGCCGCTCGATTACCGCCCCGTGAACCTGCCTCTCGCCTGGACGGTGATGCAGGATCTTCCGCTGCCATGGGAAAAGCAGGCGAACGCGGGGTAATTTTTGCTTGTGATAATCTGTCGCGAAAATTACTTGATAACGAACATGCAAGCTACTACTCTACAAAAACACGCGACCATCGACGCGTTCTGGGGCGAACTTTCGCCCTGCGACCATAGTGTGCAGATTTACGAGAGCGACCACGATTTCCTCGACGCGCTCGAAGGCTATGTCGCCGCCGGCATTCGCCAAGGCGATGCCATCATCCTGATCGCCACGCCGGCCCATCTGAGCGGACTGGAACGGCGCCTGAGCGCCAATGGCTTCGATATCGCGGCCGCAACCGCGCGTAGCCAGTATTTCGCGCTCGACGCGCGCGCCACGCTCGACAAGTTCCTGGTCAATGGCTGGCCCGACGAAAAGCTGTTCAATGAGCTGGTCACCAGGCTGCTGGGCGACGCCCGCCGGCGCTATGCCAATATCCGGGCATTTGGCGAAATGGTCGCCCTGATGTGGGCCGAAGGCCATTGCGGCGCAACGGTGCAACTGGAACATCTCTGGTCGCGCCTGTGTGTCGAGCAAGGCTTTTCCCTGTTCTGCGCCTATCCGAAAGCGGGATTCACCATGCCCGCAGTCGATGCCATCGAAAAGGTCTGCGCTGCGCACAGCGCGGTTTTCACCTTGCCACGGGTGCCAGTGAACGCCTAGATCATTTAGCCAGCCTGTACCGCTGTTCCCGGTACAGCAGCGAAGGCAGGATCACATGCGCCATTGCCTTGTCGACCTGCGCTTGCGCGGGCGCGATCGCGCTCACGTCCATGACGCCGCTGGCCGCGTTGTAGTTGCCCGTCACCGCCGTCTGGCCCGGCCGCAAGATCGTGGCCGATGTCCCTTCCAGCCAGGCAAAGTAATTATCGAACTGGATCAGTGCGCGGCCCGGAGTCTCGCTATCCTTTGCCAGGTCGCGGCCTATCATCGGGTGTTCACTCGATACGCCCATCAGCGACAGCAAGGTCGGGCCCAGGTCGATCTGGCTGGCAATGGTGGTGATGCGTTTGGGCTGGATGTCGGCGCCAAGGATCAAGCCGGGGATGTGAAACTTTTTGATCGGCACCAGGCTGTTGCCATACACGCGGTTGTCATGGTCGGCCACGATCAGGAAGACGGTATCTTTCCAATAGGCCTGCTTCCTGGCTGCGCTGATGAATTTCCCCAGCGCGTAATCGGCGTACTTGACGGCGTTGTTGACGGTCTGCTTGCTGCTATCGTGCAGGGTGATCTTCCCGTCCGGGAATTCAAACGGTTCGTGATTCGATGAACTGAAAATGAGGCTGAAGAAGGGCTTCTTTTCGGCATGCAGTTGATCGAGCCGTTCCAGCGCCTTGTCGAACAAGTCTTCGTCGGATGCGCCCCAGCTGCCTTCGAACTTGGGCTTCATGGCACTGCGGTCCACGATATTCTGGAAGCCGTTGCCGGTAAAGAAGCCGCGCATATTGTCGAAGTGCGCTTCGCCGCCGTACACGAATTCGGTCTGGTAACCCTGCTTGCCCAGGCCCAGCGCCAGGGTATAAAAATTGTTCTGTGCCAGCGACAGTTTGACCACGCTGCGTGCCGGGGTCGGCGCGTATCCTGCCACCACCGCCTCGATGCCGCGCACCGACCGCGTGCCGGTGGCGTACAGCTGTTCGAACCACCAACCTTCGTGCTTCAGTTTTTCCAGTTCCGGCGTTACCGGCAGGCCGCCCAGGGATTCGACAAAGGTCGCGCCCAGGCTTTCTTCCAGCACGATGACCAGGTTCAAGGGCTTGTCGCGCGCGACCGCAGCCGCCTGCTGGTGCAGGGTCGGCAGATCGGCGGAGTTGAACTGGTAGCCGCTCAGCCAGGGTGCAGCCTTCACTTCGGCCAGTACTTTCGCAATCGGCATGGCGCCGTAAATTTCCGAGGAATTGGCTTCCTTGCGCATCGAATTGATGGCGTCGAGTACCGACCAGGCCGAATTGATCACCAGCGAATTGACCATCGCGTCGCCGGTAATGGCAAACATGGCGGTATTGGCGGGGCGGTGCGCCGTCGTGGAACGGATCTGGAAAAAGACGAGGATGAAAATCAGCGGCCAGGTCAGCAGCAGGCGCTTGCTCGACCAGCTTGCCGTATTTTTCGACGCTGTTCTCAGCAGGTGGAACAGGGCCAGGCCGATGATGATGGAAAACGTCACACCCAGCACCAGGGCAATGCGGAAGCCATTCCACAGCGTGGCGAATACTTCCTTGGGATGCGAAAGATATTCGACAAACAGCCGGTTGGGGCGTACGTCGAATTGCATGATGAATTGCGGCGACGCCAGCTCGATAAAGACGATCAGCACCAGCGCAATAGTGGCCCAAGCCGCTGTGCCGGCATGCCACATCCGTGCTGAAACCTTGTGTGCGAAGAAGGGCGCCAATAGCAGGGGCAGGGCAATGCAATAGCCCAGCAGGATCAGGTCCGCCCGAACGCCCTGGACCAGGATGGAGCCCAGCATGCCGGTAGCGTCGACGCGATCCCATTGCCACGCGATGAGGGCGATACGAGAAACGGAGAGAATGGCAAGGCCAATCAGCACCAGCTGGAACAGGCTGGCGTACGGGCCTGTCCACATGGTTATTCTGGCGAGAAACGATGCGAAATTGCGAGGATGACTTGATGTGCGCGTTGCTAAGATGCCCATATATTTACGTCTATCTTGCTCAGTGGGGTTAGCGATCAGGCGGGCATTGTAGTCGTCATGGCGTTAAGATTTCGTTAAAGGGAGGCAATACATGAGCGCGAATTGCACGGCCTTGTCCAATGAGCGACACTGTCACTCCATCTTCACTCTTGAAAGCTGAACATGTCCGAACAAATGAACAAGGCACGCCTTTTCCGCTCGCTGCATGTGCCGGGCAAGCCGCTGGTACTGGTCAATTGCTGGGATGTGGGCAGCGCGAAAGCCATTGCCGCCGCCGGCTCGCCTGCCATCGCCACGGCCAGCTGGGCGGTGGCCGCGGCCAATGGCTATGCCGACGGCGAGCAGATTCCCTTCGAGCTCGTCATCGGCAATCTGGCACGCATTGCGCGGGCGGTGGACGTGCCGGTCACGGTGGACCTGGAAACCGGCTACGGCAGCACGCCGGACGCCGTGGCCGCGACGATCGAACACGCGATCCGGGCTGGCGCCGTCGGCTGCAACCTGGAAGATGGCGACCTGCAGGGCGGCTTGCGGCCGGCAGCCGAACACGGCGCCCGCGTGAAGGCGGCGCGCGCCGCCGCAACGCGGCTGGAGATGCCGTTCTTTATCAATGCCCGCACGGACGCATTCCTGAACAGCAAACCGGCCACCCACGATGCCGCCATGGTGGACGCAGCCGTCGAGCGTGCGCACGCTTACGCCGGGGCAGGCGCGGATTGCCTGTTCGTGCCCGGCCTGGCGGAGCCCGGCCTGATCGAACAGTTGGTGCGCGCATCACCCTTGCCGGTCAACCTCATGGCCGGCGACGCGATGCCGCCTCTGTCCGTGCTGTGCGCGCTGGGCGTGGCCCGGCTCAGCCACGGACCACGCGCCTACCTGCAGATGATGGGCAAGCTCACCGAGCATGCCCGCGCCGCGCTACAGGCCTGACACGCCGGGCCCGGCGGACGGATATTTCTGGAACGGCGGCGTCGCTTCGAGGCGCTGCGACAGCGCGGCCAGGCCGGGATAATCGGCGGCCGGCACCAGCGGCGCCAGCATCGACTGCACGAATTCCCAAACCACCGCCGCGGTGACTGCCGCCTGCTGGCCGGGATCGGCAAACACGTCCGGCCTGGACTGCACTTCCTGCTCCAGTGCGGCGTAGGCGGCCAGCATCTGGCCGGTCACGCGGTCCATCCACGGTTCGTGCTGCGCCGCCTTCGGCCGCAAGTTGCGTTCGTACACAATCTGCACGCTCTTTTCGCAGGCCGCCAGCGCCACGCTGACGGCGCGAAATGCCTGCAGCAGGGGCGCCGCTTCCGTGGGCCACAAGGCCCGGCCATTGGCCGCTTCGAGATACTGCAGGATCAGGGACGAGTCCATGAGCACGGTGCCGTCGTCGCACACCAGCGTCGGCGCCTTGACGACCGGATTGATCGCGCGGAACTGCTCGAAGGTACTGAACACGGAAACCGACTCGTGCTGGAAGGGGAGGCCAAGCAGGTCGAGGGAAATTGCAACGCGTCGGACATAGGGCGAGTCGAGCATACCGATCAAGCGCATGGGAGCCTTTCTGAAAAAGGTGGGGAAGCGGTTTTCAACTCTACCCGATTCATGGAAATGCTGCCGGCCTCGGCCTTACAATAGCCTTGACGAAATATGACGAGGCAGACATGGATGCAAACGCAGGACTGGCATTTGAAACCAGCGAACAGCTGGAGCAATGGCTGAAGGCCAATCACGATTCCCAGCGCGAATTGTGGGTGCGCATGTACAAGAAAGGTTCGGGAACGCCCAGCGTCGACTGGACCGACTGCGTGATCGCCTGCATCGCCTGGGGCTGGATCGACGGCCAGCGCAAGTCGCTCGACGAAGTGTCCTTCCTGCAGCGCATGACGCCGCGCCGCCCCAAGTCGAACTGGTCGAAGAAGAATATCGACCACGCCGAACGCCTGGTCGCGGAAGGGCGCATGCAGCCGCCTGGCCTGGTGCACGTCGACGCGGCGCGCCAGGACGGGCGCTGGGAACAGGCTTACGCCGGATCGGCCGACATGGTGATTCCGGAAGACTTCCTGAAGGCATTGAAGAAGAACGCGGCCGCGAAACGGTTCTACGCCACCCTGGACCGGCGCAAGCTGTTCGCCATTTACTACCGCATACACACCGCGAAGCGCGCGGAAACCAAGCAGAAGCGCATCACCGACATTATCGCGATGCTTGCCCTGGGCGAAGCTTTTCATTAACAGGCGGACGATTAATGATATATTGCGTGTAAAACATGGAAAGGATTCCACATGGGATTCACGCAAATTCGCGATGTCGTGATTGTTGGCGGGGGCACCGCCGGCTGGATGACGGCGGCCGCCCTGTCGGCGCTGCTGCCTGCGCATTACCGCTATACCCTGGTCGAATCGGACCAGATCGGCACCATCGGCGTGGGCGAAGCATCGATTCCCTATCTGCGCGACTTCAATAACGCGCTCGGCATCGACGAAGACGACTTCCTGCCCCGTACCGGCGGCACCTTCAAGCTGGGCATCGAATTCGTGGACTGGGCGGCAATCGGTCACAGCTATTTTCACGGTTTCGGCAAGATTGGCCAGGACACGCCGCGCGCGGCTTTCCACCATTACTGGCTCAAGCTGGCGCAGCAGGGCGAGGCGCCGCCACTGGAACAGCTTTCGCTCAATGCGCTGGCCGCACGCGAGGGCAAATTCCTGCGGCCCCAGGCCGATATGGCCGGCTCGCCCCTGGCCGACGTCAACTACGCCTTCCAGTTCGACGCCGGCCTGTACGCACAATACCTGCGCGAACTGGCCGAAGCGCGCGGCGTGCGCCGCGTGGAAGGCAGGATCGTCGACGTCAGCCTGCGCGCCGGCGACGGCTTCATCGACACGCTGCGCATGGAAAACGGCACGGCCATCGCCGGCGATTTGTTCATCGACTGCTCCGGCCTGGCCGCGTTATTGATCGGCAAATCGCTGGGCACCGGTTTCGACGACTGGAGCCGCTGGCTGCCCTGCGATCGCGCCATCGCCGTGCCCAGCGCTTCATGCGGCCCCACCGCCCCCTACACCCGGGCCAGCGCGCGCAGCGCCGGCTGGCAATGGCGCATTCCCTTGCAGCACAGGGTCGGCAATGGCTACGTTTACGCCAGCGCCTTCATCGACGCGGCCGGCGCCGAAGCCGAGCTGCTGGGCCGGCTCGACGGCGCGCCGCTTGCCGCGCCGCGCCACCTGCGCTTCGCGCCAGGCAGGCGCCGGCAAGCCTGGTCGCGCAACTGCGTGGCCATCGGGCTGGCGGCCGGCTTCCTGGAGCCGCTCGAATCGACCAGCATCCACCTGGTGCAAACGGCGCTGCGGCGCCTGGTCGAATTTTTCCCGGACGGCCAATTCTGCCAGCCTGACATGGATGCCTTCAACCGCCAGACCGCCAGCGAATACGACGAGATCCGCGACTTCCTGGTCTTGCACTACAAGGCCACCAGCCGCAGCGACACGCCGTTCTGGGACTATTGCCGCACCATGGACGTGCCCGCCACCCTGGCCGACAGGATCGCGCTGTTCGAGAGCCGCGGCCGCATCGTGACCACCAGCGAAGACTTGTTCGGCGACACCAACTGGCTGCAAGTGATGGCCGGCCAGGGCCTGCGGCCGCGCGGCTATCACCCTGCCGTCGACCAGCGCAGCACCCAGGACATCGCCCGCTTCATCGGCAATATTGAACAGGTGGTGGGCAAATGCACCGGCGTGATGCCGCTGCACGACGACTTCATTGCCGCCCATTGCGCGGCCCATCTTCGATAGAAAGGCAAGGATGAGAACGATACCTGCACTGGCATGCGCGTGCGCGCTACTGGCCCTGTCCCCGGCGGCCATGGCGGCCGGCGCCCGGGTGGACGCCTGGATCACCAGCGGCGACCAAAAGCTGCTGCTGGCGCCGTCCGCGCCCGCCCATTTCGGCAAGGGCAAGCTGGCCGCCACGGTCATCGAAGTCGACCCGGCGCAGCGCTACCAGCCCATCACCGGTTTCGGCGCGTCCATTACCGATGCCTCGGCCCATCTGATTGCCGAACGCATGAATCCGGCCCAGCGCACCAGCCTGATGCAGGAATTGTTCGGGCGGGGCGAGGGCGGCATCGGCCTGTCGTTCACGCGCCTGACCATAGGCGCGTCCGATTTTTCGCGCGAACACTACAGCTTCAACGACATGCCGCCCGGGCAGGCCGATCCCTTGCTGCAGCAGTTTTCGATCGCGCCCAACCGCGCCGACGTGCTGCCCGTGGTCAAGCAGGCGCTGCAGATCAATCCGGCCCTGAAAGTGATGGCCTCGCCCTGGAGCGCGCCCGGCTGGATGAAGACCGGCGACAGCCTGATCCAGGGCAAGCTCAAGCCGGAAGCCTATGGCGTGTTCGCCGAATACCTGAACCGCTATGTGGAAGCCTACCGCGCCGAAGGCGTGCCCATTTTCGCACTGACCTTGCAGAACGAGCCGCACTTCGAACCCAAGGATTATCCGGGCATGCGGGTTAATCCCGATGCGCGCGCGGCCTTCATCGGCGGCCACCTGGGTCCGCTGCTGGCCAGGCGCAATCCCGGCACCCGCTTGTTCGACTGGGACCACAACTGGGACGAACCGGGCTCTCCCGCCGCCGTGCTGGACGACCCGGTGGCGGCGCGCTATGTGGCCGGCGTGGCCTGGCATTGCTATGGCGGCGACATTCGCGTGCAAAGCGCGCTGCGCGACGCCCATCCGGACAAGGAAGTGTGGTTTACCGAATGCTCCGGCGGAGAATGGTCGCCCGCGTGGAGCGACAACCTGATGTATTTCGCGCGCACCCTGGTCATCGGCGGCACCCGCCACTGGGCGCGCGGCGTGCTGCTGTGGAACCTGGCGCTGGACCAGGACTTCGGGCCGCACAAGGGCGGTTGCCGGGATTGCCGCGGCGTGGTCACCATCAACCGCGACACGGGCGCGGTCACGCGCAATGTCGAATACTACGCGCTGGCGCACGCCAGCCGTTTCGTGCGGCCGGGCGCAGAGCGCATTGCCTCCACCAGCGGCTACGACGACCTGGACACGGTGGCCTTCCGCCATGCCGACGACGGTTCCCTGGTGCTGCTGGTGACCAATTCGGGCAAGGCGCCGCGCGCCTTTTCGGTGCGCCTGCGCGGCAAGGCGTTTGCCTACACGCTGCCGGCAAAGAGCGTGGCCACCTTCACCTGGCGCTGATGCCGCGTCCGCGCCGGTCAGGCCATCTGTTCCAGGTAGCGGGTCAGGTGGTCGAAATTGACCGGCTTGGTCATGTGGGTCGTGAAGCCGGCCGCCATGGCTTTTTTCTGCGCCTCGGGAGCGTTGTTGCCGCTGACCGCGATGATAGGAATTTCCCTGGCGCCCGGCATGCGGCGGATGGTGCGCGCCGCCTCGTAGCCATCCATCCAGGGCATGCCCAGGTCCATGATGATGGCGCTCGGAATGCTGGTCCGGGCCGCATCGCAGGCCGCATAGCCGTCGTGCGCCACCGCCGTTTCATAGCCTGAAATCTGCAGGAACATCGACATGGTTTCGACGGCATCGCGGTTGTCGTCGACGACCAGGATGCGCTTTTCGTGGAGGGTATGCATGGCGGACTCGCTTTCGTTGATTGCAGTTTGGAAATCTCAGATTACCGTCCTGTCTCTTCCTTGTATGTTCGATAGCGTACGCAAACCCGCGTAAGACCATGGTCCCATTCTGCCGGTGGCGGCGGGGTGCTGCCTTGCCTGGGACGGCGCTGCAAAATTGAATTGCTAAAAGTGCATTTTCAAACATATAATTACACCACTGCAATCAAAAGTTACTAAAAGCAGTTTTCTACCTGACAGTGTCCTCCCAAAAAAATGCGGGGCAATGTAGCAGTAACGCGGCCTCCCCCTCGCCGCTGGCGCGCCCGCGCGGCGCGAAGCCCAAGGAGACCTGATGCAAACGAGTACAAGCAGCGCCACGGCAAGACACCAGGTGGAAGCGCATCCATGAGCCGCATGCTGTTCCTGGCGTTCGGCTTGTTGCTCGCGGCACTGTCCGGGGCGCATGCCGCCACGCCGGCGCCGCCACACTACCGCTGCGGGCCGTCGGGCGAGTGGCTTGCCGTGCCGGAACAGGGCGTGTTGCTGCAGCGCGGCGCCGCGCCATGCTGGGTCCGTATTGCCGTGCCGGCGCGGCCGGACCTGGCCTTGTCCTTCGCCGGCAAGCGGGTCGCGGTGGCGCTGTACGACGGTAACGGCGTCTTGCTGGCGCAAGCGGACCGCTACGGCAGCCCGGTCAATGCGGTGCTGACGCTGGACCATCTCGTGTTTCCCATGCAAGGCAGCGGCGGGACCGTGGTTGCCAGGCTGGCGCTCGACCCCTACTCGGGCTACGACCAGGCGATCGCCATCGATGCCGTTGCGCTGAGCGACACCCTGGCCCGCGAAAGCCGGCAGCGCGCCTTCCAGGTGGCCGCCTTCGCCGTCTTGCTGGTCATCACCTTTGTCGCCATGCTGTTCGCGTTTGCCATGCGCAGCGTGAATTACGGGCTGTTTTCGCTGTATGTCCTGTCCGTCGCGGCGATCGTCGCCTTCCGCCTGTACCTGCCGCACCAGCTGGGCCGCTCGCCGCAGCTGGCCTGGATCTGGTTTTGCGCGATGTACCCGCTGGCCAATGCCCTGGGCTTGCTGGTCATGGTCAGGCTGGGCCATTTCCACCGCCATTCGCCGCTGGCCGCGCGCGTGCTGCTGGGCATGGCGGCGGCTTTCCTGCTGCTGGCGCCGTTCTGGTATGTCGCGGCCGGCCCCACCGACCAGGTGAACAGCGTGCTGCACGTGGCTTGCCTGCCGGTGCTGTACCTGGCGTGCTGGCGCGGCTGGCGTCGCGGCGACACGGTCTGCCTCCTGATCCTGGTCTCCAGCCTGCCCATCGTGGTGGTCTGGCTGCCCCTCTTCATTGCCGACCTGGGCGGCGCGGTGCTGCTGCCCGGCCTGGCCGCCAATGCCGAGTGGCTCGGCCTGGCCTCCGATATCCTGCTGCCCCTGATGTTCCTGGGCTTGCTGGCGCAGCGCACGTTGGCCGTGCGCGAGCAGGCCAGCTACCTCGAACTGAACGATACCGTCACCGGACTGCCCAACCGCGCCGACCTGCAGCGCCTGGAATCGGCGGCGCTGTCGGCCCGGCACGACCTGGTGGTGCTGGTGCCGAACGTCAAGCGCTTCCGCGTCATCAACGAAGCCATGGGCACGCGCATCGGCGACCGGTTGCTCGCGGAGATAGGGCGCCGCCTGCGCCAGATCGGCGCGCTGCACGTGGTGCGCCTGCATGCCGACCAGTTTTGCGTGGTGACCACGGAAGCGCAATGCGACGCGGTGCGCGCCCGCCTCGCCGCGCAGTTCAGCCTGCCGGCCACCGTGAACGGCCAGGTGATCGACCTGAACCTGGCCGTGGGCGCGGCGCGCGAAAGCGAGCTCGCGCTGCCGCCGGGCGGCAGCCCGCGCTCGCCCCTGATCCGCCTGGTGCGCAATGCCGAAATCGCGCTCGACGTGGCGCGCGCCCATTGCCTGGACTGGGTCGAGTACGACACCGAACTCGAGTCCGGGCGCCAGAGCGACCTGGGCTTGCTGTCCGAACTGGGGCGCGCCATCGAACGCGAGGAATTCCGGCTCTACCTGCAACCGAAGGTGCGCCTCTACGACGGCGCCGTGGTCAGCGCCGAAGCCCTGGTGCGCTGGCAGCATCCGGCGCGCGGCCTGATCACGCCCGAGCATTTCGTGCCGTTCGCCGAAAAGACCGGCTGCATCCGCATGATCACGCAATGGGTGCTGACCGAGGTCATGGCCCTGGCCGCGCAACTGCGCGCCAGCGGCAAGCCGGTCCAGATCGCGGTCAACCTGTCGGCGCGCGACCTGGACGATACCGGCCTGCTGGCCTTGCTCACGGGCTTGCTGCAACGCTTCGGCACCGATCCTTCCGACATCCGCCTCGAACTGACCGAGCACAGCGCCATGGCCGACCCCACGGTCACCATGCAGGTGATGGGCAGCTTGCGCAAGGCCGGCTTCTCGCTCTCGATCGACGACTTCGGCACCGGCTATTCCTCCCTGTCCTACCTGCAGAAAATGCCGGTGGCGGAATTGAAAATCGACCGCGCCTTCATCCACCGCGTGCGGCCCGGCCTGGACGGCTTCATCCTGCTGCAATCGATCGTCGAGCTTGGCCACCGGCTCGGCCTGTCGGTGGTGGCCGAGGGCGTCGAGACGATCGATGAGTGGGAAATGCTGCGCGCCCTGCGCTGCGACTATATCCAGGGTTATTTCGCCTCCCCGGCGCTGACCGTAGCCGCATTCGCCCGCTGGCGCGACGCGAATGAGGTGTTCATCGCCGGCAAGAACCGGCGCCAAGAGGAATCCGCCTGATGCTAATTTTCGAAAACGCCGCGACCGAACCGATGACCATCCTGCTGATCGACGACCAGCCTGACGTCATCAAATTCCTGTCCCTCTTGCTCGAGCCGTACGGCCAGATCGTGTTCGCCAAGGATGGCCAGGCCGGTGTGGCGCGCGCCATGAGCCTGGTGCCGGACCTGATCCTGCTCGATATCCAGATGCCCGGGATCGATGGCTTCGAAGTGTGCCGGCAATTGAAAGCGTCGCCCGTCACGGCCGCGATTCCGGTCTTGTTCGTTACCTCAGGCAACGACGAAGCGATGGAAGTGGCGGCGCTCGAGGCCGGCGCGATCGACTTCATCGCCAAGCCCCTGCGGCCCCAGGTGGTGCGGGCGCGCGTGGCCGCCCACCTGGCCTTGCGGCGCCAGAACATGGACATGCAAAGGCTGGTCGACCTCGATGGCCTCACGCGCATCTACAACCGGCGCTATTTCGACGGCATGCTCGAGATCGAAACCTCGCGCCACCGGCGCCATGGCGCCATGCTGACGCTGGCCATGATCGATGTCGATCATTTCAAGCGCTACAACGACGCGCTGGGCCACCAGGCCGGCGACGATTGCCTGTGCCAGGTGGCGCGCGCGCTGAAACTGGCCACCCGCCGTCCCGGCGAAACCCTGGCCCGCTACGGCGGCGAGGAATTTGCCGCGATCCTGCCGGGCTGCGGCTACCAGGATGCGGACAGCTATGGCCTGTGGATCACGCGCCAGGTCAATGCGCTCAGGATCGTCCATCCGGATTCGCCCACCAGCGGCTTCGTGAGCATCAGCGTGGGGCTGGTGGCCGGCGTGCCGGGCGAGGGCGTGCAGCCGCGCGATTTGCTGCGCGCCGCCGATGCCGCGCTGTACAGCGCCAAGCGCGACGGCCGCAATACCCACCGGCTGGTGGGCGCCGCCCAAGCGCCGGCATAAGGGCGCATGCGGCGCGCCTTCTCCCCGTCGCTGCGCGCCAGGATGTCCTGGTCGAGCGCGCTGGTGGTGTTCGCCATGACGTTTTCCGCTTCGCTGATGCACCTGTATTACGCGGAAGAGAAAATGCGGGCCGTGATCGAAGCCCAGCAGATGAGCATGGTCAGCATCGCGGCCGCCCACCTGGACAGTTCGATCGAGGCCAGGCAAGCGGCGCTGCAGGGGCTGGCGGAAAGCCTGCCGCCCGGCGCCCTGCGCCAGCCGGCCCTGTTTCGCAGCATGACCACGGCGCGCGGTTCCCTGAGCAGCCAGTTCTTTGCCCTGGCCCTGCTCGGCCTTGACGGCGAGATTGTCGCCACCTCGCGCGCGCTGCCGGGCCAGGCCGGGGCGAATGTCGCGAACCGTCTGTATTTCAGGCGCGCCCTCAATAGCGGCAAGCCCGTCATTTCCGAGCCTCTCCTCTCCGCGCTGTCGCAGCGCCCGATCGTGCTGCTGGTGCAGCCGGTGTTCGGCCCCGGCCGCGCCATCAGCCACGTGCTGGTGGGCAGCATCGACCTGCAAAGCGCGGTCCTGCTCGAGGAAATCGAGCGCGCCCGGCCGGGCAGGACGGGCTACCTGTACATCACCACGCCGCAAGGCATCCTGGTGAGCCATCCGGACAAGCGGCGCTTGCTGCAGCACGTCGATGCCAGCGCCGACCTGGTGCCGGCCATTCACGCCGCCCGGAAGATGCGCAGCACCGGCTGGACCGTGGCGGTGCGCTTTCCGCGCGCCGAAGCATTCGCGCCGCTGGTCGAGGCGCGCCATATCGCCATGCTCGGATCGCTCGTGTTCGCCGTGCTGGGCGCGCTGGCCGGCTGGTTCTGGTCGGGCATGCTGCTGACGCCGTTTTCGCGCCTGCGCCAGACCGTGCTGCGCATCCGCGCCGGCCAGGCCGATTTCGCCATTCTGGACCGCGCCTCGGGCGATGAAGTGTCCGACCTCTCCACGGCCTTCTTCAACGTCATGGCCGAACGCGAAGCGGTGTCGCAGCAGCGCCACGACAGCGAACTGATGATCCGAAACATTCTCGAACGGGCACCGGACGCCGTGGTCAGCATCGACCGCGAGGGGCGCGTGGTCGAATGGAACGCGCAAGCCGAGCGCACCTTCGGCTGGACCCGCGACCAGGCCCTGGGGCGCACCACGGACGAGCTCATTTTCCCGGACGGCGAGCGCAGCGGCATCGACTATTTTTCGCCGGCGGCCAACCGCATCCGCAGCACCGCCCGCCACCGCGACGGGCACCAGGTCCACCTTGAAGTGTCGATCGGCGCCATGCTGCACGAGAACGAAAAGATCGTCACCGCCTTCCTGCTCGACGTGTCCGAACGCCTGGCGCAGGAACACCAGATCGCCGCCAGCGACCGGCGCGCCCACATGATCGCCGACAGCATGCCGGCCGTGATTGCGTATATCGACAGCGCGCTGCGCTACCGCTTCAGCAACGCCTATTGCCAGTCCATGCTGGGCATCGACCCGGCGGCCATGCTGGGCCGTAGCATGGCCGAGGTGCTGGGGCAGGACGGCTATGCGGCCCATGCCGCCCAGGCGCAGCTGGCCCTGGCCGGGCAGCGCGTGCACTTCGAGCTCGACATGCCGGGCGCGGCCGGGCAGCGCCACGTGATGGTCGACTACATTCCCGACATCGACGAGCGCGGCGTGGTGCATGGCTTCTACGTCCTGATGATGGATATCAGCGAGCGCAAGCTCGCCGAGCTGCGCGCCGAAGCGGCCAACAGGGCCAAGTCCGATTTCGTGGCCAACATCAGCCACGAGATCCGCACGCCGCTCAATGCGGTGCTGGGCATCTCGCAATTGCTGGAGCAAACCCGGCTCAGCCCCGAGCAGGCCGAATACCTGGAATTGATCCAGTCCTCGGGCGCCTCGCTGCTCAATATCCTCAACGACGTGCTCGATTTTTCCAAGGTCGAAGCGGGCAAGATGGAGCTCGAGCATGCCGCCTTCACGCTCGACGAGGTGCTCGACCCGGTGGCGGCGCTGATGGGAATGCAGGCGGGCAAAAGCGGCCTCGAAGTGGCCGTCGGCGTGGGGCCGGAGGTGCCGGCCGGCTTCGTCGGCGACGCCCAGCGCCTGCGCCAGGTGCTCGTCAACCTGGTCGGCAATGCCCTCAAGTTCACCCTGCACGGCCATGTCACCCTGCACGTCGGCGTGGCGCCGGCCCTGGCGCCCGGGCAGCTCATGCTGGCCTTCGTGGTGGAAGACAGCGGCATCGGCATCGCGCCGGACCAGCAGCAGCGCGTGTTTTCCTCGTTCGCCCAGGCCGACACGTCGACCACGCGGCGCTTTTCCGGCACCGGGCTGGGGCTGGCGATCGCCACCACCATCGTGGAACTGATGAAAGGATCGATCTCCCTGTCCAGCGTGCCGGGCAAGGGCAGCCGGTTCACGGTATGCGTGCCCTTGCAGCGGCGCGAGCTGCCGGCGGCCCACCCGGGCGGGACGCGCCCCCTGTGCTTCATTTCCATGCGCCCGGTCACGCGCCGGTTCAGCGCCATGCTGTTCGAGGCGGCCGGGCTCAAGGCCCGCATCCTGAGCCGGCTGGACGAAGTGGACGCGCCCAGCCGGACCCAGCCCGGGCAGGACGATGGCGAGGAAGTGCAGGTGGTCGATATTGCCGCCTTCGGCGGGCGGGCCGACGCGGTGCATGCGCTGCTGCGCGAGGACGGGCGGCAGGACGTGTTCATCGTCGCCACGCCGCACGAACGCAATGGCTTCCCCGCCATGGCCGCCCATCCGCGCCTGCACTGGGTGGCCAGCCCGATGACGCCCGCCAGCGTGGCCCGGATCGCCGGCGTGGCGCGCGCGCCGCGTAGCCCGGGCCGTCCGCCGTCGTCGCCGGCGCCGGCCGGCGGCCAGATCGCGGTGCTGCTGGTGGAAGACAACAAGGTGAACCAGATCGTGGCCGGCGGCATGCTGCGCCAGCTGAACATGCGGGTCGACGTGGCGCCCGACGGCGCCCAGGCGGTGGCCATGCTGGCCTCCGGCGCGGCGCGCTACGACCTGGTCGTGATGGATGTGCAGATGCCCGTCATGGACGGCTTCGAGGCCACCGCCCGGATCCGCAACACGCTCGGGCTGGACTTGCCGGTGGTGGCCATGAGCGCCGGTGTCACCGGGCACGAGCAGGCGCGCTGCATCGAGGCGGGCATGGATGATTTCATTGCCAAGCCGGTCCAGATGGCCACGCTGCGGGCGGTGATCGCGCGCCAGCTGCGCGCGCGCGGGGTGGCGTTCGAGCTGCCGGCGGCGGCCGCGCCAGCCGAACGATCCGCCTTTGCCGTGCCGGACATTTTCCAGCCGGCCTTCGTCGATGCCATGGGCGAGCGCGCCGACTTGCGCGCGCAAGCCGTGGCGGCCGTGGCGCTGGCCCTGGCCAGGATGCCGCGCGAGATCGCCGACTTGCTGCGCGCCAGCGGCAGCGCCGACCCGTCCGATGCCCGGCGCCGCCTGCATGCCTTGCGCAGCACCACCGGCATCCTGGGCGCTTCGCGCCTGGCGGCGGCGTGCCTGGCGCTGGAAACGGCGCTCGACGGGCAGGCCGCGCCGGGCCAGGCCTTGTGCGATGCGGTCGATAGCGAAGCGGCGCGCGTATGCATGGCAGCCGAAGCCTGGCTGGCGCAGCAGGGCGGCCCGGCGGAACAGGATGGCGCCGATCCGGACCGCTTCGAGGCCGACCGCCAGGCCTTGCTGGCGCTGCTAGAAGCGAGCGATTTCGGCGCCTTCCTGCTGTTCAACAAGTTGCGTTTGTCCTTGGCCCGGGACGCCGAAACCGATATGCTGCGCTTGCAGGATGCCATGGACGAGCTCGATTTTGCCAGCGCCATCGCGCTCTTGCGCCGACCAGACTGAGCGCCCAGACGAAAGGAATGACCGACATGCCCGCAACCCGACCCGCAGGCCTGGCCCCCGTGGCCGTATGGAGCGCGCTCCTGTACGCGGCCTGCCTTGTGCTGCTGACCCTGCTTGCCGGCGCGGCCACGCCCGGCTACAGCCACGCCGCCCAGTTCATCAGCGAACTGGGGGCCCGCGGCGCCCTGCATGAAGCCCCGGTGCGCTTTGCCGGCTTCCTGCCCGCCGGCGTGTTCCTGCTGTTGTACTGCTACGCGGCCTGGCGCGTGTTGCCGCGCTCGGGCGCGCTCACGCTGGCCATGGCCGGCCTGGCCTTGTATGCGCTTGGCTACCTGGCGGCCGCCGCCATGCCGTGCGACCTGGGCTGCCGTCCACAGCAGCCGAGCCTGTCGCAAGTGATCCACAACGCCCTCGGCCTGGTCGGCTACCTGGCCGCGCCCGGCTTCCTGTTCCTGCTGGGCCACCAGGCCCGCGCCTGGCCGGGCGCCCGCCTGCTGGTGGTGCTGGGCTATGCCGGCGGGGCGCTCGCCCTGGCCGGCCTGCTGACGCTGTCGCCCGCGTCGCCGTACGCCGGCCTGAGCCAGCGCGCCATCGAAGGCGCCGTGCTGGCCTGGGTGCTGGCCAGCGCCTGGTTCCTGCGCCGGCGGGCCGGCGCATGATGCTCGCCATCGTCCTGCTGGCCGCGGCGCCGGCCATGGTCATCGTGCGCGAGGAAGACGTCCGCAAGACGGAGCCGCCGCCGCATGGCGCGATCGGCATGTCGACCGCCTACCGCATCAGCGACGCCGTGCCGGCCCCGCGCGCCATGGAATTTCGCAAGCGCGTGCTGCTATCGGAAAAGTGAATAATTGTGACCACTCTTCACTTCCTGCCCCGAACCGTCTTGCTGACCGTATTCGTCTCTGACAGGCGTGACTTTCCCGTCTGCATGTGGCTTCTTGCCAGATG
>Ga0187844_10000067_pt1 | contig 71707 bp, 42 predicted proteins | sample SpaLakP09_SKY_50_FD_134517 | JGI IMG/M metagenome (GOLD analysis project Ga0187844, IMG submission 134517) | Oligotrophic lake water microbial communities from Sparkling Lake, Wisconsin, USA - SP09_SKY_50 | ecosystem: Environmental > Aquatic > Freshwater > Lake | place: USA: Sparkling Lake...
GCCGCGTCGGCCGACGCGGCACCGCGCATCGACGCCTCCGACCTGCGCAGGCTGGCGGAACGGGTCCTGTCCGAATCGGCTGTCGACGCCGCCACCGTGTCCGCACTGGTCGCGGACGCCGACCACCGCAGCAACCGCGTCCTCGAGGCGATGGCGCTGGCTCACGACGACCTGCCGCACCTCGACGCCGGCATCGACGTCAGGACCACCGGGCCGGCCTGCGGCCAGTCCGGAGCCGTGCCGTTCCTGGCCTCGCTGGCGCTGGCCCGCCGCCAGGCGCTGGATGGCGCCGGCGCCGTCCTGTGCGTGGGAAATGCGGATCCTGTCCATCGTAGCGTCGCCGTGGTCCGCCCGGCCGCAGCCGTCACCTCCGCCGCCGTCTGATGAGTCTCGCGTCCACCAACGTGTCGGTCGGCTACTTTGGCAAGATCCCGAGCCGCGGCGACTTCGTCAAGGGCTCCGACAACCCGGCGCTCGTCAAGCTGCTCGACGACTGGCTCGCACGCGCCATGGACCTCATGATGGCCGACGCGCAGTGGAAGACCCATTACGACGCGGTCGCGCCGCTGCACTTCGTCATCGCCGGACCGCGCCGCCGCCATGCGATCGCCGGCCACATCGTGGCGAGCAGCGACGCGTCGGGACGCCGCTTCCCGTTCCTCATGATGGGCATGCTCGACGTGGCCGAACCGGACGCGTTCGTCCCGTCCGCCCCGTTGCTGCTGGGACGTTTGTGGAGCCGCCTGGAAGCGCTCAGCCAAGGCTTGATGACCGCTGTCGATGCCGACGCGCCGCTGCGTGATGCGGCGGCACACGTCGTCGAGATCGACCTGCACCCGGACGCCCACGCGGCGGCGTTCGCCGACTTCATCGAACTGCAATCGCTCGACACCCTGCAGGCGCTGCTGGCGCAGGCCGGCTACGCGGGTTCGGTGCGCCAGCTGCTGCTGGCGCTCGGCATGCTGCTCCAGCCCGTGCTGGCCAGCAGCACGAGCCGGCTGGAGAAAAGCCTGGTCCTGCCGCTGCCGGCCGATCCGCTGTACCGCGGCCTCGTCGGCGCCTACTGGATGCATGCGATCGCGCCGTTCCTTGCGCGCGCCGATTTCGAACTCGCGCTGTTCGTCGCCCGCATCGGCGCGCGGCCGCGCCTCGTGCTCGGCTTCGGCGGTGCGTCGGCGCATACGCTGCAGGCGATCATGGCCCCGCAGGCGGGAGGCGAGCGCCATATCGCGTTCGATGACCTTGATTGGGTCGAAGACCAGGTGGATACCGACTATGCCGTCGGCAAGGTGTCGAGGCACCTGCAGCGGCCCGACGTCTCGCTCAAGTCCGCGCTGGATGCGCTGTGCGCGGCATTCATCGGTACCTGAACCATGCGACCACGAAAACTCCGCGTATGTTGACACCCTCTCTTCCACTGACAGCCCAGGCGATCCAGGCGCTCGTGGCGCGCTTCACCCAGTCGAGCCGCGTGCTGCGCCTGCATACGCCGCTGGGTGACGACGTCCTGCTGGCCAAGTCGCTGCACGGCGAAGAAGCGATCGACACCGGCTACCGGCTGCGCGTCTCGGCCCTGTCGACGGATGCGGGACTGCCGCTCAAATCGCTGCTGGGCCAGCCCGTACTGCTCGAACTGCTGGCAGGGCCGTTCCAGGGCGTGCGTCCGTTCCACGGCCACGTGACGGCGGCGGAGATGACGGGCGCGAACGGCGGCCTGGCCCGCTACACGCTGACAATCGAGCCCTGGACGGCGTTCCTCGCGCTGGGCCGCGACAGCCGCGTGTTCCAGGACAAGACGATCGTCGACATCATCGACACCGTGTTTGCCGCCTACGACGGCAAGGGCAGGCTGGCGCCGGCGTGGCGCTTCCAGGTCGACCGGTCGCTCTACCCCCTGCGCAGCCTGACGACGCAATACCAGGAGAGCGACCTCGCATTCGTGCGGCGCCTGATGAGCGAAGAAGGCCTGTTCGCCTTCTTCGAGCACGAGGGCGATCCGGACGGCGCGACGCTGGGCGCACACACGCTCGTCATCGCCGACAGCAACGATGCGTTCAAGCCGAACACGCAGGTCCTGGTACGCTTCAAGAAGTCCGGCGCCGTGATGACCGAGGACAGCATCGACCGCTGGCGCACCGAGACGCGCCTCGCCACGAACGCCATCGAACTGCGCAGCTGGGATTACCGCGCGCGCCAGGTGGGGGACGTCGGCGCGGCCGGGCAGGATCCCGTCGAACTGGCCAGCCGCGACATCCCGAGCGTGTACGCGTACACGAGCCGCGAACACGGTGCGCGCATCGCCGAGCGCCAGCTGCAGGCGCTCGAAGCGCGCAAGATCGTGCACGTCGGCGCCGGCACCGTGCGCACGTTCACGCCGGGTACGACGTTCACCCTCGAGGCGCACAGCGCATGGGACGGCGCGTCCGATCCCCTCGTGCTCGTGCGCGTGCGCCACCTCGCGCACAACAACCTGGATGCCGATACCGCATCGACGCTCGTCCGCCACCTGGGCCACGACCCGGTCGCCGCGCTCAATGACGAGATCCTGTCGGCGAGCCTGCACGCGCGCGGCAAGCGCATCGCGGAACGCCCCGTGTACCGCAACAGCTTCGACGCGATCCCCGCGGCGACGCCGTACCGCAACAGCCAGGTGGACGGCCACGGCCGCGTGCTGCATCCGCGCCCGACCGTGCAAGGTCAGCAGACAGCCCTCGTCGTCGGCCCGCCCGGCACGGCGATCCATACGGACCGCGACCACCGCGTCAAGGTCCAGTTCCACTGGCAGCGCGGCGAGGCGAGCCACAGCCGCCTCGATCATCCCGCACCGGACGGCCATACGGGCGCGCCGGCCGACGACCGCGCCGGCACGTGGGTGCGCGTGGCGACCCCGCTCGCGCCGGTGGCTGGCGCCAACTGGGGCAGCCACGCCCTGCCTCGCGTGGGCCAGGAAGTGCTGCTCGATTTCCTGGACGGGAACATCGACCGGCCAGTCGTGATCGGCGCCGTCTACAACGGTGCGGGCGCCGGCGACGCGCAGCACAACACGGTGGTCGGCGGCCCGGGCGCGGCCACCGGCAATGCGGGGGCGTGGTTCCCCGGCGAGGCGGGTGCGCACGCCCACGCGGCCGTCCTCTCCGGACTGAAAAGCCAGGCGATGCAGGCCAGCGCCAACGGCGCGGGCGCGTACAGCCAGCTCGTGTTCGACGACACGCCGGGCCAGGCGCGCGTGGCGCTGCAGCGGCATGCGAAGGCGCATCAGGGGACGGCCGAGCTGAATCTCGGGCATCTCGTGCATCAGACGGACAACCAGCGGCTGGGGGCCGTGGGGCTGGGGGCGGAGCTGAAGACGGAGCATGCGGTGGCGGTGCGGGGACGCCTCGGCCTTCTTGTCACGGCCGACCGGAACGGCGCGGATGCCGGGCAGATGGACGCACACGCGGCCCGGCAGCAGATCGACGCCGCGCAGACGCTGGCGACCTCGCTGGCGGAGACCGCGCAAAAACACAATGCGAAGCTGGCAGGCGAGCGGGATCCCGACAAACTCGGCGCCATCGCCGGGTTGGCGGCCGTCGGTGGCGCGATCGACAGCTCGTCGACACCACCCGGCACGCAAACCGGCGCCGCCGCCTTCGATGTGCCGCAGCTCCAGGTCACGGGCCCGTGCGGCATCGCGGCGACGACGCCGGCGAGCGCCGTCATCGTCAGCGGTTCGACGAGTGCAATCACGGCCGGCCAGGACATCAACACGGCCACGCAGGGGGCGATGCATCACACCGTCAAGGCCGGTGTCAGCCTGTTCACATACGGTAAGGCGACCAGCGCGTCGAAACCGAATCAGGAAACCGGGATCCGGTTGCACGCCGCCAGCGGCAAGACGAGCGTGCAAAGCCAGTCCGGTCCCACCCGCCTGACGGCCGACAAAGCCGTCACGTTTGCCAGCGTATCCGGCACCCTCGTCAGCGCCGCCAAAGATCATCTGCTGATGACGGCACAAGGCGCCTTCCTCAAGCTGGAAGGCGGGAACATCATGTTGCACTGTCCCGGCACCGTCAGTTTCAAAGCGACCCAAAAAGAGTTCGCCGGACCGCAGCGCGTCTACGGACCGGAACTGAACTTCACATCCCCGGCGCCGTTGAAGGTAGAGTCGATCACCGAGCGCATGAGCACTCGCGTCATCATCGACCGGCCATTGCAGGACCTGATTGGCGCCTTCAGCGGCGGTACCGTGCCTTACCGGTTCATCGACCATACCGGTACCCTGGTCGCTAGGGGCACGCTGGACGACAACGGCGCAACGCAACGTGTGTTCCACCAGACCCAGAGGGATTACACGGTGCTGCTGGGCGAGCCCGGCGAGTGGCACCGGGTCGACCATGCGGACGACAACACGTCATGCGGGTGCGGGCACGACGACCATGACCACGCCGCGCATGACGAAGAGCAGGACGCGACGGTCGAAGTCGACCACGGAGACGAATCGCAGGAGAGTGCGTTACCAGCCCGCGACGAGGCGTTCGAGCGCCAACTGCTCGATCATCTGGTCTTTGCGGATCCCGCGATTCTGCAGGCAATCGAGGATGGCGAAGCATGATGCCGCCGTCCCGCGCATCGATGATGGAGAAGAACATGAAGGTTTTGCGTAACGCCACCGCGGCGGCCCTTGCCGCCGCCTGGTTCGTAGTTCATGCGCCGGTCGTTGCGGCGCCCGCGCATAACGAGGTCAAGCTGGCGTACGGCGTCAACGAGGTCAAGCTGGGCAAGCTGTCGCTGCGCATCGTGCGCGGGATGGTTGCGAACGGCACGGCGAGCAGCTTCGATACGTTCACCGTGTATCTCATGCCTGACAGCGCGGGCGATCCGTGGCTGCAGGTGACGACCAGCACGCCCAAGGGCCTCGGCTACAACTTCCGCAACTACGAATCCGGCGACGCCAATACGCAGGCCGTCGCGTTTTACGTCGATGGCAATCACCTGTTCGCGGTCCAGGCAACGAAGGCCGGGCCGAGCGCCGACGCGCAAGGTGCGCGCAAGACGCCTTTCGATTTCGAAGTCGTCCGGTTCAACGAGAATGAGGACATCCCGCTGTTCAAGAGCGACAGCAAGCAGCGCTCGAAGGGCCAGTACGTGGATGGGCGCGAGGCGATCGACCATGAATTCTTCGGCCGCTGAGGGGTAACCGATGTTCGTACGTGCGACCTATTATCGCGAAAAGAAGACCGTCCACTACTTCGACGAAAACGGCGAGGAAACGCTGTACATCGGCGGCTCCTTCGCATGGCGCACCAACAATCCCGGCAACATGGCGAAGCCGGGCAAGCGCGTCGTCAGCACGAGTATCGGCTACGCCCAGCGCACGTCCAGCCCGAAAAGCCTCTTCCTGATCTTTCCCGATCGCGCGACGGGCGACGCCGAGCGCATCCGCCTGCTCAAGGAGGTCTATGGCGACAACTCGATCGCCTCGATGATCGAGGCGTACGCACCGCGCAATGAAAACGACACCGACGGCTATATCGCGACCGTGAGCAAGGCGACCGGCGTCGACAAGTCCACCCGCCTGGATGCGCTGACCGACGACCAGTTCAAGAAACTGACGGCGGCGATGGCGAAGCACGAAGGGTGGATTCCCGGGCAGATTGTCCCGCTGGGCAAACCGAAGGTGGCGGAACTGCGCGACAAGCTGCAGCAGCCGCTGGCCGGGCAGCCTGTCGCCATCAAAGGCGCTAAGCAGGAGGTCACCGTCAGGACGGATGCCAGCGGCGCCCTGCCCCTGCTGTATCCGAAGCTGTTCAGCGACAGCCTGTCGCTCTACCTCGACAACGTGGGTGACAAGATCGGCGACCTGCTTGATGGCGATACCGGCTTCGCCTGCACCTTCATCGCGCCCTATTTTGCGATGCAGAGCAGTGCCGAGGTTCACGAGACCAAGGAGAAGACGGCGCCGGTAGTCCACATCGTCAAGGGCGGCGAGACACTCGGCACGATCGCGGCAAAATATCCGGGCGTGACCGTCGACGCGCTTGTCGCGGCAAACGGGCTGAAAGACCGCAACCGGATTTTCGAGCGCCAGCACCTGCGGATTCCCGGCAAGTCCGCGGCATCTGCGCCCGCTGAAAAGCCGGCAGCGGCCCCGAGGCCGGCCGCGGCGCCCGCCAAACCGGCCCCGAAGACGGAAACGAAACCGGAACCGAAACCGGAACCGAAGCCACGTCCTTCTCCGGCACCCGCCGTCCAGGTCGACCGCCAGCGCACGGACAAGAACCATCCCATCACGCTACTGAGCAGTCCCCAGCTGGAAGTCAGCGGCAAGCAGTGGTGCGGGCGGTTCCTCGGCAATAACACGCTGGCTGGCCTGAATGCCGACTTCCGGCCCAAAGCGACGCGCTTCATCGCCGCGCTCCAGGCCGCTGGCGTCGGTGTCAAAATCAACGCCGTCTTCCGTCCGATCGAACGCTCGTACCTGATGTACTGGTCGTTCATGATCTGCCGCGGTACCGCCCCCACCACTGTCACGCCCTGGCCGAACGTTGCCATCGACTGGACCCATCGGGATGCCGACGGCAAACCGAATCTTGCTGCCGCCATGCGGGCTGCTGAAGACATGTGCAAGGGATACGGCATCAAGCCACATGACGCCTCACAGCAAGTCGGTCTGCCCGGCCGATCGCGCCACAATTACGGCGGCGCCGTCGACATGAACCTCAGCGCTTATGTCGGCAAGGTCGTGAAGGATGCAGACGGCACGGACGTCAAAGTGAAAGACTTTTCGACGCTCGTCGCTATCGGCAAAAGCTACGGCGTTAAATATTATTCCAAGGAAAAAATGCACTGGTCCGACACGGGCCGTTGATCAATCCCCATGAAAAAACGACTCTTCTTCTCGCTCATCGCATTAGCCTACGCCGGTTGCCATGCCGACGGACTTCCCGTCGTCGGTATCGTCGAACAAATCCCCATTCTCGCAAACGGGAGTCACGTAACCGCCCGCCCCACTTACATCTTCACCGACGAGAAGCTGGCGGGACCGGCTGTCTTCAGCGGCCTGCAGGGCCCCGGATCGACTCTGGACGTCGTGTGCTGCTATGAAGTAAAGAACACGACGCCGACGTCGCTCGATACGGAACTTGCGAAGTACGGCAAGGACCCCCTGTTCTCCTCCCAGATGAAGAGCGTCAAAGGCTACCGGTACATCTATGTGGCCAACCCGACATCCGACAAGAAGCTCTGGACGCCCACGATGAAGACGCTCGCGCAAATTGCGGCTAACCCGGAAGATGGCTCGCCGTTCTCTGCAGCGGTCGTCGGCGCGCGATTCGACAAGCCCACGATCCCGGCATCGTTCACGGCAAACGGGGTATCGATGACGATGCAGACGCGCTCCGATACGAAATCGGGCCGCACCATTTATACGTTCACGCGGGGCGGCAAAAAGGTCGAGATCTCGGAAGCCACCTTTGCAGATTAAGACCTTGCCGCCACCATGAAAATCGTCACAGGGTATCTTGCTCTGGCTGTTGCGGCGTGCAGTATGCAGGCCGCCGCCCAAACCGTGAACGTTGCTGCATTCCTGAAAGAGCGCGGCGCGGAGTCCGCCGGACTCCGTCAGCTGCCACGCTCGCCCAGCCCGGCGGTAGTCCCGGTCACGTTTTTCGACAAGGATCGGATGGCGCCGAGCTGCGGCCTGCTCGTTGCCGCGCCCCGCGCAGCGAACCCGCGCTATATCGACATATTGAGCGCGGAAACCGGCAGCAGATTTCCACAATGCGTCGGGATACCATCGATCAGGGCATTCCAGTTGCAGGGCCGGCGTTATCTCGCCATCGAATATCTGGACCGGGAAACGAGCGACGATACCTATCGCAGTTTCCACTATGTGTATGACGATCCGGCCCAGGGGTTCGTCGAGGACAAGATGCTCAACAACGAAGTCCCCTCCTCGGATATCGCGCAGACGGCCGATGGCATCAAGTTGGCGCGCGCGGCGATGATGCGCAAGACGTACCCGCAATGGAAGTTCCTGGATCGGGACTTCATTGCGGACGGCACGTCGGCATTTGCCAACTTCGAGGACGGCAAACGGCACACGTGCCATCTCGCAGTGGAGGCCGGCGCCATGCCGGTAACGGCCGACCTGGCGGATGTGGCATCCACGAACCGATGCGCGGGCGTCCTGGCTGCCAGCCGCCTGGCCACACCCGCCGCCACGTACTATCTCTCGATGTTCGAATCGGACGCCGGCAAGCACATGGTCGCGATCGCGTCCGTTGCGAGCGACGGTGCCATCAGGATCGAGAAGGACCTGTCCTCCGGCATCAACCGCGCGGGCGCAACTGGCGACATCAAGGCGGCAAAGGTGGCGCTGTCACAACGTGTGGGCGCTTTCCGCAATCCATCAACCCGACAATGACACAGTTCTGACATGGACCTCGCAACGTTAAGCGAAGCGCTCCACCGCTTCGGCACCGGCCTGTCCCGGCACGCCCGCCTGATCACACTGGCCAGCGCGCACGACACAGCGCTGCCGCAATCTCCGCTCGCCGAACGGGTGCGCGGGCGCGAAGCCGTCAATGATGTATATCGTTTCGACGTCGATGCACTGAGCACGTCGACAGATCTCGACCTCACAGGCTTCATCGGCGAAGAACTGACCCTCGGGCTGCTGCAGCCCGACGGCGCGCGCCGCGCGTGGCACGGCATCTGCACCGCGGCCGAGTGGCTGGGCGCCGACGGCGGCGTCGCGCGTTACCGCCTGCGCCTCGAACCCGCGCTGGCGCTGCTCCGCCTGCGCCGCGACAGCTACATCTTCCAGGACAAGAATGTCCGCGAGATCGTCACCGAACTGTTCGCGGATTACCCGCAACTGCGCTTCGACGTCGACATCACGCAGGACTTGCCGTCGCGTCCCATCTGCACGCAGTACCGCGAAAGCGACTACGATTTTTTCGTGCGGCTGATGGCTTCCGAAGGCCTGTCCTGGCGCTTCGAGCACGACCAGGATCTCAGCACCGACGACGGGCAGGCGCGGCACCGCGTCGTCATCTTCGACAGCGCCGCCGCGTTCCCCGCGACGCCCGGCAACGCCGCCATCCGCTTCCACGGCGTACGCGCGACCGACACCGACGACGCCATCGACGGCTTCCGCGCGCGCCGGCGCATCCAGGCCAACGCCGTGTCGATCAGCAGTTGGGACCCTGCCCAGGTGCGGGCGCCCGCCGCCGAACAGCAATCGATCCTGGACGCGGGCGAGCTACCGCTGCTGCCGGTCTATGACGGCGCCGGCGAACGCATCGCCACCGATACCGGCGCGGCCGACCTGCACAGCCGCCTGATGCTGCAGGCGCTGGAACTGGACAACAAGCTGTTCGAAGGCGAAGGCGCCGCGCGCCGGCTCGCCGCAGGCCATGCGTTCATGCTGACGCAGCACGACCGCTACCCCGACGGCGACAACGAATTCAAGGTGCTCTGGGTCGAACACGAGGCGCGCAACAACATCGGCGCGCAAATCGCGGCCGTCGACCGCGGCGGCGTCGAACCCGGCACGTACCGCAACCGCTTCGGCTGCGTGCGCGACGCCGTGGCCATCGTCCCGCAGGCGACCGCCCTGCCCCAGCCGCACACGGCGCTCGGTCCGCAGACGGCGCTGGTGGTCGGCCTGCCGGACAGCGTCGCGACGACCACACGCGACCATCAGGTACGCGTCCAATTTGCCTGGCAACGCGGTGCCGCGGCGAATCGCGGCGGGCTCGATCAAGATACCGACGACACGGGCTGCGCCCCCGACAACGACCGCTCGGGGACCTGGGTACGCGTCGCCGAAGCATTGGCGGGTCCCAACTGGGGCTCGCAGTTCACGCCGCGCATCGGCACCGAAGTGCTGGTCGACTTCATCGACAACGACGTCGACCGCCCCCTCGTGGTCGCGCAACTGTACACGGGGGCGGATGCGCCACCGTTCGCGGCGGGCGTAGATTCCGGCGTCGACCACGCGGGCACGATCTCCGGCATCCACACGCAGACATTCGACGGCGCCGGCTGGAACCAATGGCAACTGGACGACACGCAGGGCCAGCTGCGCATGCGCCTGGCGACCAGCACCGCAGCCACGCAACTGAACCTGGGCCACCTGGTCCACCAATCGCCCGGCGGCGCGCAGCGCGGCAGTTACCGCGGCAGCGGCTTCGAACTGCGCACGGATGCGTGGGCCGTCCTTCGCGGTGCCGAGGGCGTGTTGCTGACGACGCGCGCGCGCGCCGCGCAAGGCGCCGGCATCGGCTCGACGCAGATGGATGCGGCCGAGGCGGTGGCAAGCCTTCGCGCTGCGGAGTCGCTCGGCACCACCCTGCTGGACGCAGCCGCGGCACAACATGCGCTGACGAGCAAGGCCGCCGTGCAGGCGCACAAGGACTTCCTGGCGCAGGTCGATCCGGCCGACAAGGGCAAGTTCGCTGGCCCGGTGAACGGCCAGGATGCCACCAAGCCGGCAGCGGGGTCGCGCGACCTCGACACGTCGGCGCCCGTCGAGAAATTCGGCGCGCCAGTCGTGCTGCTGGATTCTGCCGCCGGCATCAACTGGGCGACGCCCGCGTCGACCGTGCTGTTCGCGGGGCAGCAGCTGCACTGGACGACGCAGTCGGACATGCACATGACGGCGGCGTACACGTCGTCATCCGTGTCGGCGGAGGCGACGTCCCTGTATGCGCACGAAGGCGGTATCCAGGCGTTTGCGGGCAATGGGCCGGTGTCGGTGCAGGCGCATGCGGATCAACTGGAGATCCTGGCGGACAAGGACGTCACCGTCATTTCGGTCAATGGCGGGATCGAGGTCAAGGCGAGCAAGAAGATCGTGCTGCAGGCGGGGCAGGCGTCGGTGATGCTGGACGGCAAGGATATTACGTTTGCCTGTCCCGGGACGTTTTCGGTCAAGGGTGGACAGCATGTGCTCGACGGAGGTTCATCGGAGGCGGCGCAGCTCGAAGAGCTTCCGCATCTCCTCGTTACCCCTCTGCTACAACCATATAGCTTGCGTTGGGCGGCGACATCGGCTGTCACGGGTAAGCCGGTAGCAGATGTGGACGTCCACGCGGTAGATATTGGAAGCAAGGGGATCGCATTTTCCGGGGAAACTGCAAGCGACGGCCGTACGCCACGAATACTTAATCAGGAGCGTCCACAGGACTTCAGCGTCCTAATCGGAAGCGGTGATTGGGTCACCCATTTGCGCACCGATCAGGATCCCGTCGTATCCGAACCTGATGACTGGATGGAACTGGAAGCGGAAGAATGAACAGAACATATATCGTGAAAAAGGGCGACACGCTGACGCGCATAGCTGCGCAAGAAGGTGTGGATCGATATGAACTTGCTTCTTTAAACGGGATACACAACCATAATCTCATCAGAGTGGATCAAGTGCTCAGATTGCCGCCTCGACCTGTCGAGGTCACACCCATGGAGCTGATGCCATTACCGGTCGCGGAACTCGATCCTCTGTCGTGCGTTGCTTGCCAATTTATTGATGCTGCCAATCAACCAATTGACGGCATGGACGTCAATTTGACGATCGGCCCAACAGAGCTACATTACGTCACGGACAGCGAAGGCTTCGTTCCGGCCGTATCGCTCGAAGCCGGTGATGAGATTAAGGTATCGGTAAAAACGGTTAACGGCGACTGGAAACTGGTTTCCGAAGTAAAATCGACGGATTCAGTCACACATGCTCGCATCCTAAGCCCGAAAGTGAAAAAACCTTCCGAAATGAAATTACATGAAGGTCCGACTCAATCCAGGACAGGCGCTGCGACTCCACAAGAAATTGGAAGCGTCACAGTATCACGGAGCAACAACGGCCATCCTGTGCAACGGGTGGCCCTAGAATGTCCAAATCCGGAAAATCTCAGGCTGGATGCCAATTATAAGTATCGCGACATTATATTGAAAGCATCTCAGCGCTCCAAATTGTCGCCCCATGCCATTACTGCCATCATGAACGCGGAGGCGGCTCATGTATCGATAGTAAAGAAGATACCGGTCGTCGATAACAAAACTGGAAAGCAGAAAACAGGGAAGGATGGCAAGCCGCAATTCAAAGTCTTCAAAATTGACACCGGCGAATGGGATGCACTCTCCGCAAACCCCAAGTCATCCGCGAGGGGCATGACCCAGTTTCTCGATGCCACGTGGATCAGTTTGGCGGTCACCAAAGATACTTATTTGTATGAACGGGCTAAAAATGAAGGCTGGCTTACAGAAAGAACGAAGTCCGTTCAGCGCGGGAAAAAGTCGGTCGAGATACCTTATTTGGAGTTCAGGTTAGCCAATGGAACGATAGTTACCGCCTCCGCAAAACTTGGCCTTGACAGGATACTTTCTTCGAAAAAGTTTATTCCCAAATATGCGACATCAAATGATGCAAATATCCAGAAATTATTAGACTTACGATACATCCCTGAGTATGCCATTCATACTGCGGTCGACTATGGCCTTCAAAATTTGACTAGCCTTAAATCCAGGGGCGTCAAGATCGACGGAGTTCCGGACGGGGAAAAGGCAAAGCTGGTGTATCTGACGCACCATCTCGGAGCCGATGACGCAATACATTTCATAAATAATACGATGAGCGCAAAAAGAGCCAAGCAGCTTTTAAAATGCCAGGTTGGGGACGAAAACGCCAACGAACGTGGCGAGGAGGAGGGAGGCGATTTCGTCAAAGCTCACCGAAAGTGGCTCGCAGGGTTTATCGATCGCAGGATAGACGTTTTCCAGAATATGTGCACTAAACAGGGGCCAGCAGTAAGAGGGCTGATTGACCTTACGTTCGCCATTCGATAGTTCATCATCAGTGATCAATGAAAAAATTCACTTTTACCATTTTACTGTGCGCGCTCTCATGCGCATGCCACTCCGAAGACACCAAAAAGCAGGCTATTAGTCAAAAAACGGTTGCAATAGAAGACCGTGGCACCGATTACTATTCGTATCCCACCAAATTCGGAAAAATCGAGTTTGTTGACCGGACGGGCAGGCAAGCCGCTCTGGCAACAAGGATACTCCTGAGTGGGAAAGCCCTCGTCAATATGGAAGGAGTCGCCGACAGAGGAGGCTTTGAGCAGACACTTATGGTTGACGACGTCGTAAATCCGATTGACAGGGCGCCAAGGAAGCCAAATCAGGCCGGACAAACCGACGTGAACAGGATGGTCGTTTCCATCGGTCCAACCGCAAACTGCATCAGGCGTTACGTGATGCTTGATTTTACCGGAGCTAAGCCATTTGCATCCAAACCGTTCTCCTATAATCCGGATGACGATTTATGTGAACATTTAAAAAAGGTAAAATGGGGCAAGCAGGAAACCTATATCGATTTGTCCGGCCCGCAACGCTATATATATCGTCCTTACAGCGAGGTCATCGGCCCGGTTGACGATTGAGCGGCCACACGGTGAGCTAAGAACGGTACGCCATCTCGTTGCCCTCGGCCAATCTAACGCTGCACACCGGCCGGCACACGGTTGCGGCGTGCCGGCCTACCAGTTGCGTGACGCCGCTTAAGTCATGGCGCTGCACAAGTGGTGCGAGCTATCCGCCCCTTGTTGAAAAGTTATCGCTCACGATTGTCAATCGCGTAAACCACCTTGTCCACGTCAACATACTCTAGCTTAAACTTATATCAGAAAAGACAAGCGGCGCTCCTATACTATTTTAGTTCGATGGAGTTTCTTGACGCGATTATTACTCGTGTACGCGCATTGACGGCGTTTACAGATCAAACCCTGGATTACGCGATAAGAGTCGAACATGATAAAGCGATGCGAGAAAACGGCTGGGCCGAGGGCCATCTTGCAGCAAATTGGTCAACGTATGCCCATCCAATGCTGAGTGATTGTCTGCGCGCATTGTTGCGCCAGAAACAGATGCGCGCTACCGAATGGTATGACATTTCGGGCGTTAGCGGCACACTCACAGGCATGAGCCATTTTTCGATGAATTGGGCACTGCCGGAAGAAGAGGAGAAATTCCTCGAACTGAGAGAAGATGCCGTCGGTGTCTCAATGAAATTGGACAAGACAATAAACCACACTTGGACAGACTTAGGAATGGAATCATCGTGGAAACTGTACCACAGCGCTTTTCCGAGGCTACCGAAGTTTCGAATACGAACTGATGTCGAGGGTGAAACCGGGAAGCGGCCAATCCGCACGGGCGTCTACGTTCCTCAGGACGACCCGAACGGTACCTTACAATTTGCCTGGACAGGAAACAACGGCGGCGCGCTTGACCTCTGCGAGACATTCAGTGAGTTGGCGCTCGAATATCTGGCCATCGTCGGCCGAGATAACATCTGGAGGGCACCATACGAGGCTGCAAGAAAGCAGGACAGAGCCGAACCCACCGATGAGTACTTTGACGACTGGTGTCGCGAATACAAAAAGATGCAGTTCCGCGATTCCATCTCTTCGAGAAACGCACGTGCCTTTGTGGAACGTCCGTGTAAATGGTACTTCGTTGAACAAATCGACGGAGAATTCGAGGACGACACATCGGCCCCCCCCCGATTCTGACCAAATTCGATGCCTGCCGGGTACGATTGTACCTCGTTCAGGTTGGTGGCATTCACCTGCATTCCAAGGCGAGCAGGGGTTCCGCTATTTCAAAGAAGGGTCAAGGTTTCCTGTAGATAGCGCGACTGAGTGGGGAATGGTATTCTGGTATTACGACGCTCAACGCCAGAAGTAATTTTCCACCTGCACCATGTATCCGCCGAAGCCAGCCAAGCCTGGCCGCACTGCGGCCAGGCTCTTTACCGCTGCCGTCCTCTGCCTTTCCGGCTGCTCGGCTCAAGATAAAAAACTCAAAGCGTCCGACGATATCAAAGCATTGCAGCGACTCGTCGATATACCCGCCGACCTGAAGTCGGCCCGATGGGAAATATTCGGAACCCCGGAATACGACGGTGGCGTCCCGGGGCACACGGATTACATGACTCTTGTGGCGGAAATCGAACCCGTCACGAATGCCGAAGGTTTCACGCGCGGCACCAATGACAAACGTATTTTTATTGTTCCGGAAGCCGCGCGGCCGTGGCTCTCGAGCCAGTTCCGCACCATGCTGGAGAAGAAAAGGAACGCGAATCTCGATCTCGCGACAGCCGGCGGATGCCAAGAATACGATACAAAGATACAGAAATCCGGACGCAAGGTCAGTGGTTTTTCCTGCGAAAAATCTGGGAAAGTCCTTCTGTATCTTTCATTATTTTGATGACTCGATCGCCTGGCCGTTTGTTCGACCATGGCCAGCACAAAAACATGCGCCATTGCCTCAGACTGCTTGCCATCCGTACTGTTGATCACACATGCCGCGTCGCTTGCGGCACCGCCACAGGTACTTTCGGTGACGGCCAAATGTCGTGATAATGAACGGCGCATCTTCGACAACGTCCATATGGCCATCGACTTAACGTTGACGAACAACTCAGGCGCTCCGATCGGCGTGCCGCTGGAATTTCTTCAGCAGGTCGGGCCTTGTTGTGTGTTGATCGACAACGAAACACAGGAGGAGCTACCGCCGTGCGCCTGGGGAATCGATCAAGAGGCACGAGTATCTTTCCCCATCGGCAATCAGTGGCCTGAGCGAATGGTTGATTGATCTTACTGCGAAGTACACGATCAATATCCCTGTCAAACTGGAAGGCATCAAGGTTCCGGTGCGCCAGACCGCAAGCACGTCGCTTCGGATTATTGGACGCGACAGGGCCGAACTCGACGACAAATAACGCGACCTGGCCGGCCCTCGACGCTATCTGTACCGCCCCTATCGCGACGTCATCGGCCCCATCGCCGATTGATCGCCCCGACCGACCAGCCGACGCCGCGCATGCTTGACCCGATACATATCCCGATCCGCCAATTCGATCAGGTGCTCCATGTCAGCCCCATCATCCGGCCACAGCGCAAATCCGATACTGGCACTCAGCGGCAGCGCCCGACCTTCGAACTCGAACGGTGCACCGATCGCCATGGTCAGCGCATCGCGCTTGCCCGCGACGCTGGGCCGGTCGCGCACGCCGACAAGAATCACGCCGAATTCGTCGCCGCCTACGCGCGCCGCCATGTCTTCCGCGCGCAGCTCGCCGCCGATGCGTCTGGCGATCTCGCACAGCGCCGCGTCCCCCGCTCGGTGGCCTAGGGTGTCGTTGATCGCTTTCAACCCATCCATGTCGATGTTCACGACCGCGACGTTCCCGTGGCCCCGGGCCGCCCGCGCGAGCTGCTGGCGCAGGCTGTCGTAGAACTGGGCCCGGTTGGCGAGGCCCGTCAGGGCATCGTGCGTCGCGCGGTAATACAAGTCGTTCGAGGCGTTCTGCACCGCGTGGTAGATCGCTGCGCCGACGAGCGTCGACAGCAGCCCGAGCACGTGGGCATGCCAGGCGCCGAAAGCGCTCGGCGACGACGACACGATTTTCAACACGCCCACCGGCTGACCATCATGGGGCAACGGCACCACGAGCATCGAGCGCAGGCCGACCTTGCGGCACGCGTCGCGGTCCACGCGCGGATCCGTCTCGGCATCGTCGCAGCGCAGGATTTCATTCCGGTCCACGCACAGGCCGGACAAACTGCCGTCGCGCCGCAGGCGCAAGCCCAACTGGGCCCTGGCGAGACCGGCCGCCGCGCGGTACACCATCTCATTGCCCTCGGCCAATTCTACCGCTGCACCATGGGCCCGGCACAGCGTTGCGGCGCGCTCGCTGACGAGCTGCATGACGCCGCCCAGGTCCAGTCCCTGGCAGGCGATATTGGCCTGTATGTCGATGATGTCCAGCAGTACGGCCGCGTCCAGCGTCGCGGTAGTCATGGCGATCTCAACGGGAAATATCACAAATAATCACACGGGCAGTGTGAACCATTTGTCCGTTATTCACAAGTTAATACTGGCGGCCGTCGATGCTGTACAGAACCTTGTCGACATCCACGTATCCCCGCTCGCCGGCCGGATTGAACGTGAACACCCCGGCCCGGCTGCCGCGATAGGCTCCCCAGGTCAACGGAAAATCAGGCAGCACCGCCCGGTACTGCACGCCGTCCGCGCTGACGGCCAGCGCGCTCTTGCCATCGAGGCCCCACGTCGAGCGCAGCCAGATCGCATCGTGCGGCCACGGCTCCATACGGGTGTAGGCGCCGTCCCGCGAGACTTCGAGGTAACGCTTGCCCTGCTCCATCACGATGCCCACCGATGCCGTGGATTCGGCCGGATTCGCCGCGCGCGGTTGCGCCGTAAAGTGGAGGAGGCCGGCATGCTGGCCATCGGCCATGCCCGTCACATCGAGCCGCGCGGCGAACGACTGGTCGCGCGTACGCACGACACGCTGCGTGAGCACGTTGCCCACTTTGAGGAGATTGGCGCCGTCCAGGCCGGGAAACGCATGCAGGCGCAGATGGCCCGGCCGGGCCGACAGCGACCACTTGTGGGCGCGCGGCTGGTAATTCCATTCCCAGACGGAAGACAGGGTCGCGGCAGCGAAGTCGTCTCCGCCTTGCGGAAACTGGCGAGTGGAAGTCGACGCGGGCATCTTCCCTTCCCACACCATCGTGCCGATGCCCGCGTGGTCAGGTTGCCCGATCACGGGCCAGCCGTCGATCCACTGGACCGGCAACAGGCTCGCGGCCCGTCCCGCCCAATCGCCGCTGCCGTGATGGGTGAAGAAATACCAGTTGCCGTCGGGGCCCTGGACGATGCCGCCCTGGTTCGGCTCCATGGCCGCGCGGTCCGCCTGCATCAGCTGGCGTTTCTCGGACCACGGGCCGCGGATCGACGGTGCCCGCCGCATCATCATCACGCGCGCGTCGCCCTGCACCTCGCTGAAGAAGTGGTAATAGGTGCCGTTGAACTTGTACAGCTTGCTGGCTTCGCTGCCCCGGGACTGGTAGACGACGGTGTCCGTCTCCGGCACCAGCCCGAGGCTGTCCGGCGTCATTTCCCACAGATGGATCTTGTACCCGTCGCTGAAGTGTGTGCCGATGACATAGCCCTTGCCGTCGTCGTCCCAGAACGGCGCGCAGTCGTCCCAGCCCGGCGACCGCAGCAGCGCGTGCAGCGGCGTCCACGGGCCTTCCGGCCGTGCCGCGCTGGTCACGAAATAGCCTTCGTCCGGGGTACCGAAATAAATCCAGAACCGGCCCGCATGGTGGCGGATAGTGCCGGCCCAGATGCCCCGGCCGTAACGGTTCATGCGCCTCCAGTCCAGTTCCGGCGAGATCTGCGTCAGGTCGGGCACCGCGTGGCCGACCGTGCGCCAGTTGACCAGGTCGCGCGAATGCAGCACCGCCATGCCCGGAGAAAACTGGAAGGTCGACGAGATCGCGTAGTAGTCGTCGCCGACGCGGATCGCATCCAGGTCGCTGTAATCGGCCGGCAGGACGGGATTGCGGTAGCGGCCGCTGCCCAGGTCGCCCCACCGGCTCCAGTCGCCCCAGGCGACGCCCTCCCCGGCCTGGCAGGGAATCGTCAGGACGGCGGCGGCCAGCAGGCCCGAGAGCGCGGCGGCGCACCGGCGGGAAAGGTCTTGTTTGCGGATAGTGGACATGAATAAAAATTTGTGTGCGGCGGCTGAGATTAGGTCTACAATTGTATGGTATCGATAACGTACATGTCTGTCCAGCCTGCGGAGCACTCCATACGGTGGCGTTGTCGATACCGTCCGGATCCGGACACATTCATACCTTGAAAAACCTCTGGAGGCGGCTATCGGGACGTTGTCCGGGCTCCAGCTTCGGCAAAAGATGTTATCGGTAACTTAAACACGCAAAAGGTAGAAAAATGAGGGGACAAACATGAGATCCATAAAATTCGACCATGCGCTACGGCGCATCGTCTGCATGGCATTTTCGGTCGGCATCGCGACGACGCTGATACCGTTACCGGGCCAGGTCGCCATGGCCGCGGACCCGATCGACTCGCTGGTAACCAGCTACCAGCCGGTGATCACCGAAACGACCGATGCGAACGGCTTCAGGCATCCCGGGGTCGGGCTCACCAAGGACATGCTGGAGAACGCGCGGGCCCAGGTCCTGGCGAAGAAGGAACCGTGGTACACGCATTTCAACATGATGTTGAATTCCGCCTCCGCCTCGCGGACGCCGCGGATCAGGAACGTGAGCGGCACCGATCCCACCAAGCCGGCCTTTTACGGCCTGACGTCGCAAGGACTGGAAGGCAACTTCATCGCGGATGCGGGTGTCGCTTATACCCAGGCCGTCCTGTATCTCGTGACCGGCGACGACACCTATCGCAACAACGCCATGCGCGTCATCCGCCTGTACGCGCAGATGGACCCGTCCCAATACGCGTATTACACGGACTCCCACATCCACACGGGCATTCCGCTCCAGCGGATGACGACCGCGGCGGAAATCCTGCGCGCCACCAGCACGCAGACGCCGGCGCTCGCGTGGACGGACGACGACACGGTCAACTTCTCGAAGAACCTGATCACGCCCGTGATCCAGACCTTCGACAACTGCAACTGCCGGTTCATGAACCAGCATCTGTACACGACCATCGCCAAGATGTCCGGTTCGATCTTCATGGGCGACCGGGACGGGTACAACCAGGCCGTCGAATGGTTCATGGTTAACAAGGATGCGCCCGACCCCGCCTGGACCGGCTCGATCAAGCAGTTGTTCCGGGCGGTGACGCGCAACGACGCCACCGGCGAAGCGATTCCGCCGCAGATCCAGCACGTCGAAATGGGCCGCGACCAGGCGCACGGCGCCGGCGACCTCACCAACTCGGAAATCCTCGCGCGCCTGATGATGGCGCAGGGTACGAAGGTCGATCCGGTGACGGGCACGCCGTCGACCGCGTCGGACGCCGTCGGCCCGTACGAATTCATGGATGACCGCCTGCTGGCCGTCCACGAGCTGTTCGGCAAATGGATGGTCGGCTACGACATCCCGTGGGTGCCCGTCGCCATGAGCGTCAACCCCGACGGCAGCATCCGCGCGATGTACACGAACGTGTCGTGGTCGTATCGCGGCCGCCTGAGCCAGAACACCTGGGAAGCCTTCTACTACTACAAATACGTGCGCGGCCTCGACGTGGAACACCTCGTCCCGAACTACACGACGATATACGCGAAGCGCAAGGCCTACAACTGGGATGGCACCGATGGCGGCGGCGATTTCTGGCTGACGATTCCCAAGGCCGCCGAAGCGGAAGGCAGCAAATACCTGGGCATCCCGATTGTCGATCCCTATCGTGAAGTGGAAGACCGGTTCACGGCCTACGACGGCAATGCGGTTGCGCAGACCGAAGGCTCGACCGGGTTCGTGAGAAGCACCGCGACGCCGGACGGCACGCGCATCGCCGTGTACAGCTACAACGGCGCGGCCGTGACGAGCATCGGCTTGCGCATCCGTACCAACGGGCAGGCGATGATGGACGTCAACGGCCACGTGCTCGCGCTGCCGAACACGCGGGGCCAGTGGCGCTACGTGGTGGTGCCGATCAACCTGCCCGACTTCCTGCCGCTTACCATCACCGGCAACGGTACCACGGTCGACATCGACCACATCAACGTCGCGTCCAGCACCGCGCTGAGCCCTCCGGTGTTCAAGTCCGGCAGCGGCGACACGACCGTGTACACGTATGCGGGCGCCACGGTTGCGACGACGCTCGACCTGTCGGCCACCGACCCGGCCGCGGGCGACACGGTCACCTACAACATGGACAACCTGCCGCAGGGCGCGTCCTTCAACACCGGCACCGGCGCATTCTCGTGGACGCCGACGCAGGCCGGCACGTACACGTTCATTGCCGAAGCCTCGGACGGGACGACGGTGACGACCAAGCGGGTCACCGTCGTCGTGGGTGCGGACCGGCAATCGGTGGTGACGGCGGTGACGGCGCCCGTCAAGCCGGACACGCTCTACGTGACGGCGACGAAGGCAGTCTACGACAGCGCCTATGCGGACCTGCAGGCCACGATCGGATCGGGCACGGACACCGCCTACTTCCAGAAGCTGGCGACGTTGCAGACGGCGGTCGCCGGCCTGCGTGAACTGACCCCGCTGCTGAAGGACGGCAGCATGGACTACACGAACCTGTTCTTCAAGACGAACCTGGTGACGAACTTCGGCGATTATCCCGCGAACGGCGTCGATAACAATACCGACAGCTTCATCGCGTTCACGATCGCCCGGGACAACAACCACACGTTCACGCTGGACTTCGGTCCCGGCTTCAAGGTCGCGGCGAACGCGTTCCAGCTCCAGCCGCGCACCAGCTTCCCGGAGCGTGTCGGTGGCGTGACCGTCTTCGGTTCCAACGACCTCGAAAACTGGACGCGGATCTCTCCCGACGAGACGCGTGCCATCGAGGGCGTGCAGACCCTGACCGTCCAGGAGGACCAGCGCAACCAGCGCTACCGGTTCTTCAAGGTCTCCATGATCCACGATATTTCGTCGTACAACATCCTCGAGCTCGGCGAATTCCGGATCTTCGGCACCCGCTATGAAACGGTCAACAAGCTGGCCAGCGTAGCGCTGCTGTCGGACCAGGCGCTGAAGAACCGGATCGTTGCCGGCAATACGATCAAGCTGTCGTTCAAGTCGAGCGAGCCGATCAACAACGTCAGCGCCACGATCCAGGGCGAACCGGCCACCATCACGACCGCGGACAACCTGAACTGGACCGCGACGGCAGTCGTCAAGGCCACGACGGCACCCGGCCCCGTGAAGTTCCTGCTCAACTACAAGACCGCTGACGGGACAGTCGCCGAACCCGTCCTGTTCCCGACCGATTCCTCCTCCCTGTTCATCGCCGACCAGAAGGATTACATCGGCAACCTGCTCGACATCGCAACCGTGACCGATTCCAACGGCCGCAATGCGACCGACGTGATCACGAACGTCAACCGCCTGTTCGACAGCGACCTGGCGACGGCGACGGATTTCCGCCTGAACGGCAGCGGGAACAATGGCTGGGTCATGTTCGACTTCCGCGGCGGCGGCACCGTCGCGCTGTCCAGGGTCGATCTCATCGCCCTCCAGAACCAGTACACGAGCCGTATCAACGGCACCGTCTTCCAGGGTTCGAACGACAATGTAACCTGGACCAACATCTCGACCTTCGCCGGGAATACGCCGGAGTGGCAGACGCTGAAGATCACCGACACCACGCCGTACCGCTACATTCGCATGACCAATGCCAATGCATGGTTCGGGAATGTGACCGAGCTGCGGCTGTACGGCGCGGCGACGTCGACCAACCGGATCGCCTCGGCCTCGCTCACCTCGGCCCAGGCGCTGCGCAACCGGGTCGTGCCCGGCAATACCGTGAAACTGAACTTCACCGCCAAGGAAGCGATCGGTAACGTATCCGCGACCATCGCCGGCGGGCCCGCCGCGCTCACGACGACGGACAACATCTCCTATGTCGCCACCGCTACCCTGCCCCAGGGCACGCAGCCGGGACCGGTGAAGTTCGCCATCAACTACCTCACCAAGGACGGCAAGCCGGGCTACCAGGTCACCGAGACGACGGATACCACGGCGCTGAACCTGGTCGACGAAAGCGACGTGATCCGGAACGTGCCGGCCATCGCGACCCTGATCGACTCGACGACGAACCGCAGCGCGGCCACGACGCTCTCGAACGTAAACGCCCTGTTCGACGCGAACGTGGGTACGGGTTCGGATTTCCGTAACGGCTCCAGCGGCTCGGGTACGGGTTCCTGGGTTGTCTTCGACTTCAAGGACGGCAACCAAGTCAGCCTGACCAGTACCGAAGTCATCGGCCGGCAAGACCAGTACTTCACGCGTGTCAACGGCACCGTGTTCCAGGGCTCGAACGACAACACCACCTGGACCACCCTCACCCCGGCGGCGAAGTCGACGGCGGATTGGCAGACGCTGCCGGTCACCAGCTTCGTTCCGTACCGCTATATCCGTGTCTATAACCCGAACGCCTGGTTCGGCAACATGAACGAGGTGCGTCTACACGGTACGGTGCACGGCGCCGACACCACCGCACCGGTCACCACGGCCACCGCGCCGCAAGGTACGGTGACGACGGACGCGACGGTCACCTTCGCGGCCACGGACAATCAGGGCGGCTCCGGTGTCGCGGCGACGTACTACACGGTCGACGGCGGTGCCCAGCGGAAGGGCAACGCCGTCACGCTGAATACCAGCGGCACACACACGGTGAGCTACTGGAGTACGGACTGGGCCGGCAACAGCGAACAGCCGCGCACGGTGACGGTGTCGATCGACAAATCGGTGAACGTGACGTCCTCCGTGTCGATCGCGCGCTCGGGCCTGACGGTGAACCGGTTCACCAACAAGTACACGGGTACGGTGACGATCACGAACACGAGCGGCCAGACCCTGGCCGGTCCGCTGCATCTGCGCCTGCTGGCGCTGACGGCCGGCGTCACGCTGGACGACCAGACCGGCGTGAAGGACGGCGTGCCGTACGTGGCGCTCCCTGTCGCCAGCCTCGCCGCAGGCCAGAGCGTCACTTTGACGACCACCTTCTCCAACCCGAACAAGGTCGGCATCGCGTACACGCCGGCCCTCTTCAGCATCAAGTAAAGGACGGCCTCATGTTCAACTTCAAGCACTTCCTTGCCCACGTCGCGCTGGCGGCCGCCATGTTTGGCGCCTGCGGGCAGGCGGCGGCAACGCCCATCAGCTATCACGTCGACATCGACACCGCGACGCTCGGCACGGGCCCCGCCTTCCTCGACCTGTATTTCCTGGGTCTGGACGGCGCCCCGGCGGCGACCGCTATCGTGGATCACCTGACTGGCGCCCTCGCCGGCCCCGCAGCCCTGGCGGGCACGGTCACCGGCAACGGGTCCGGTCCGTTCGTGTTCGGGAACGCCAACGGCGGCGGCGACCTCGTCCAGGCCATCCAGCTCGGCGGCAAGTTCGGCTTCGACGTCAGCTTCACGATGGCGCCGGGCGACATCGGCACGACGTTCGGCTGGGCGCTGTTCGATACGACGCACTACCTGGGCGTCGACGGCGACCTGGGCAACCTGTTCCTGCAGCCGTTTGCGCCGGACGGTCAAAAAATCCTCGTGGCGGCGCCTTCGACCCGCGTCAGCAGCTTGACGACGATCCCGGAACCGTCGACGGCGGCGCTGGTGCTCGTGGCCTTGCTGGCGATGGTGGCGTGGCGCGGGCGCGAAGCGCGCAGGTTCTGAGCGGCCCTAGCGCGTGACCTAATCCCGGGAGCCCGTGTTCGGCTTCCGGGATGTTGATATTCGGAGCCTGGTCCTCGCCACCCGACGACAAGCTTTGCCGATACTCAATTTCGTCCATACGTAAAGTGCCAGAATGCTCGCTGGTTCCGATAGGTAACTATAGGAGGGGCGATGCAGGATGCTAACGAGCTGGGCAACTTCATACGCGGGAAGAAGTGGCTAAATTCCAGTCATCGCCCCATCCGACTGAAGCTCTTTCATCAACAAACGTTTACCGACGATATTCTGCTCCCTCAACTCGTCGCAGGAACAGAGTTCGTTTGTGGAGGATTTACATACGAAGTCAATTGCATCGCCACCTCTTTCACTCTGCCATTAAAAGCCTTCATCGGCCTGCCGGCCACGCTCGAATTCGTTAACGACCGGAGAGAGTTACGCAAGGTCAGTGGCCTGATCTCGCAAGCCAGCGCAGGCGACTCAGATGGCGCGATTGCAAGCTACCAACTCGTCATCCGCGACGCCATGACATTCATGGAACGGCGCGTCAACACCCGCGTCTTCCGGAGAATGAGCTGGCCGCAAATCGTGACGGTCGTATTGAAGGAATGGACGCAACTCAACAGCGCGCTAGCCGGCAATTTCGACTTTGAATTCGCACCAGGATTCCAGCTCGATCGATATCCCGAGCGTGAGCAGACAATACAGTTCAATGAATCGGATGCAGCATTCGTGCGCCGCCTGTTGGCACGTTCCGGCGTCGCGTGGTACTTCCGTCCCGGCCGCAATCGGACCTGGCGTGATCAGGATCGCGCGGCAGAAGTCACCTCAGCGCATACCCTTGTGCTTTTCGATGACCGGAGTGACCTGACGCGTAATACAGCCGGCGTCGTCCGCTATCACCGCGACGCCGCCACCGAAGAGCGGGACTCGGTGACGCACTGGCGAGCGGTACGCAAGTTCCAGGCAGGTAGCACGAGCATTTTCAGTTGGGACTACAAACAGCCGGGGAACGCGCCGAGGATGGTCGTCGAGACGCTTTCCAGTGCTGATCAAGGCGAATCGGGCAATGCGCTCGCTAACGGGTTGCAGGAATTCATCGTCGAGTCGCCGCATCTCGGTGCGGACGATCGCCATCTGGATCGCCTCGGCTTGCTACGAATGCAACGCAAGGAACTTGATACGAAACACTTTACAGGAGAAGGCGGCGTAAGGGATTTCTGCGCAGGCGAGTACTTCACGATCAAAAACCATCCGGAGATCGACCGCCATCCCGAGTCCGAGCGCGATTTTGTCATCACATCGCTCGAAGTCCTGGCCCGAAATAACCTGCCCAAAAGCCTGGAAGAGCGAGCAGACCGCCTGTTTGTGCGCAGTGGTTGGCATAAGACGCTCGCTCTTACTTGCGACGGTAACGCCCCACCCTTTCAAATACAGTTTGAAGCTGTACGGCGCTCAATCCCGATCGTTCCACCGTTCGACCCGCGTACCGATCTGAGTGACCCCGGTCTACAAATTGCAATCGTAACTGGAGGGGAGAATGACGTCGTACATTGCGACGAATACGGCCGTGTGAAGATTCGATTTCCGGCCGCATGGCCGAGAGATGTCCAGGACAGCCAGGGAAGCAGCGTATCCGATACGCATGCCGATTCGGCTTGGGTACGAGTCGCAACCCCTTGGGCTGGCAGTGGCGACTCGCATTGCGGCACCTTGACTCTGCCGAGAGTCGGAACCGAAGTTCTGGTGGCTTTTCTCGGCGGTGATCCCGATAAACCCATCATTATCAGCCAGCTCTTCAACGGACATGCCTTGCCGCCCCCGTTGAGCGCGCGCGCAAATCTGCCCGTCACGCGTTTTCTTTCCGGCACACGAAGCCAGGAAATCCACGGCACGCGCGCCAACCAGCTTCGCTTCGACGATACACCACGCGAAATCAGCGCCCAGCTCGCCAGTGACGATGGCACTTCACAGCTGAATCTTGGCTGGTTGACGCATCCGAGGGGTGATCGTCGCGAGCCTCGCGGCGAAGGCGCGGAACTACGGAGTGACAAGGCCGTCGCGATCCGCGGAGGCAAAGGCGTGCTGATCACCTCCGAGAGTAGCGGTCGCGCCGAAGGCAACCAGCTGGACAGGACAAAGCTTATCGGCCTCGCTGACGGGCTGCGCGATATCGCCGATCAGCTTGCGAAACTCGCGGAAACCCATGCAAAAGACCCGGCCAATGGTCCACAACTGGCGCAACTGGTCGACAAGCTGAAACATCTGGACAGCGGATCGAATGTCGCGGAAGCGGGCAGCGATTCGGGCGGCGCGCCTATCGTCGCAATCAGCGGGCCGGCGGGTATCGTCATGGCAAGCAACGAAAATCTTGCATTGGGCGCCGAAAAAGATATCGATTTGATCACGGCCGCCGATATGCATTTCGCTGCAGGTGGAAGAACTTGCACACGAGCGGCCAATGGAGTCGGCGTTTTTGCGAACGATGGCGGCATGAAACATATCGCCGCGCGTGGAGATATCAACACTGAGGCGCAGGACGGCAGCATCGAAGTGCTTGCAAAAAGAGTGATGGAACTGATCAGCGCGACGGACTGGATCAATATCAAGGCCAGGAAAGGGATTTGCATCTATGGAGGCGGCAGTGAACTGCGGATCAGCGCCGACGGCATCATCGGCAAAACGACGGGGAATCACTACATCTATGCCGCGGACCATCAGACATTTTCCAAGCAGGCGACTGAAGTGCAGTTTCCTGACGAACTGCCGCACCATGACATTTGCATCCCCTGCCTGCTCATGGCAGCACGCGCGCACAGTCCGTTGGTGGAGGCGAAATGAGCATTGCAAATCAGACCATGTTCGCGTACCTCTTGATCGACAACGGGTTGTTGGACGAAGTGTCGACAAGCTACACGGAAACGGATCCGAAAAATCGTCCATCGTGGCTTGAGCCGATTTATCCCGATCACGCAATATCGGTCAGCCCACTGCTCTTTGACGTTGGCGCCGCGTATGAAGCAGGTGAAATCGATCTAGTCATGAGCTACGTCAACGCGTGCAAACCCGCACTCCACGTGTCGATCATCGAAACTGTACTCAGCTTCGAACAGATTGCCCAACATCTGCGGCGGTTCATTTTTATCGTCTCGCCCGAAGGCAAGCAGTTGACGCTGAGGTATGCCGATTGCACGGTTCTCGCTCCATTGGCGTTCGTGCTGACCGCCGCACAATGGGCGACCATGAAAGGTCCGATCTCACGATGGGGGATTCATGACCGTTCGGGAGCGCTTGTTCAACTACCCTTGGCCGAACTTGTTGCCCACGCGCCGACGCCATTTTTCTTGGACCACGATCAGTTGGCCGCACTCGATGAGTCCAGCGAGCCCGACCATTACATCGCCAAAGTAAAAACGATGATTAATGGCATGCCCTTGCCCGGCAATACGAAAGAACAACACGCATGGGCTCTCGCGGCGCGTCAAGCGTGGCGTGCAGCAGGAAATACTAATTCGTTGATTTTGCTCTTCCTGACCGAGGCGACACTGATAAGCCGTGGCGAAATTCTACGTACCCCCGAAATTCAAGAAACTCTTGCAATGAATGAATCCCGTGCGTTTCGCCATAAAATTCAGATACAACTCAAAGAAAATCAAGATCGAAGAGATCGGTTCTCGCAGAGTACACCTCGTGACGATGAATCCACTGCAGCTCACCTATTCTGAGACGAGAACATCATGAGAATCCCTATTCCGAATTTCTTGCGTTGGTATCCGATTATGTCATTGCTACTGATCGGAATAGTTGCCTCAATCATAGCTGTTGTTTATAACTACTACAAGGTAGACAAGTTTATTCCGGTTTCCCTGACGGGCGTCCATCACATGGGAAGCGACTATCGGATCGCCGAGTTTTACGTCGACAAATACAGCGGGGGCGCCGTTGGCGAGGGTGGGGGCGGAGGGTCAATGGTTTGCTGCGTGCTGTTGCCCAAAAAATGGTATCCGGGACTGAAAGCTTACGTCCGGTGGGAGGTACGTCACATTATAAGGCCGGCCGATCCAACGACCCCGGAAACGGAAGAAGTGGCCGGAATCTATCACGCCCGGGTGCCAGTAGAGCCGTATAACCAAGTAGGCGACTTTTATGTTCATTTTTTCTCTAAAGGCGCGGTTCGAATAGTTGTGAGCGAATCTGGACCGTACGGACAACAACATCCTATACAAAGCAGCGATTCCTTAGCGAGTCAAGCAGCGACGGTCGGCTCGGCGGTTAAATCACTCTTCACGGCCGAAGAAATTGCTGAGTTTGAACGTGAAGCAGTCCGCGATAGAGCAAAATACGGAGACTGGAGATGAAACGAGCTGACGTCGTTGTTTCGCCAACGGATAGCGCACCTAGCGCAGGAATAAAGAAAATTGTCTCAGAACGAGGTTACGACTTTAAGAAGTGTGAAGCCTCTGTAAATATTGGTCTATTTTTTGACGGAACCAATAACAACCGGGACCGTGACCAGCCATCCCGGAGCGAGACAAACGTCGTACGACTACACAGCGCTTATATTGACGACCAGACCACTGGAATGAGCGCTGTCTACATACCCGGAGTAGGTACGAAGTTCCCTGAAATAGGAGAGAACGAAGAAAGTAAATTAGGTACAGGCTGCGCATTTGGCTGCGAAGGAAGAGTTATCTTCGGCATCTTATCTGTGTTTAACGCTCTGCATCGACGTGGCTCTGGCAATGACTTGATTTCCAAAGACTGCATTCTCGCATTATGTCGTAATAGTCTGAATGTAACAAACCCCGCTGATCAGGAAAACCTCGCCAAGCTTGGCATTCATAGCGGCCTGTTGCAAATGAACGTCGGAAGTAATAATATCCGCCGCGAATTTCTAACCCGACAAGCGCAAAATCTGGAAGGAAAAATAAAAGAAGGAAAACCGCGCGTTGTCGAATGCTTCCTTGACGTATTCGGCTTTTCCAGAGGCGCCGCAGAGGCACGGGTATTCTGCAGCTGGCTGAACGAAATACTCGTCGACGGCTGCTTGGCCGGTGTGCCGTTGCATTTTCGTTTCGTAGGAATTTTTGACACGGTCGCGTCTGCGGGGTTTTGGTCAGGCGTGTCTGCACTAGTTACGAATTCGACTGGCGGGCATGGAGCATGGGCGAGCAACGACGCCTTGCGCCTGCCCACCTCCGTTCAAAACTGCGTGCACATGGTTGCGATGCATGAGCTCAGACGAAATTTTCCTTTGGACGAGATCGGCGTCGACGGCAAACTGCAACCGGGGTGGGTCCAGCACGCCTATCCTGGTGCGCACAGCGATGTCGGGGGCGGCTATCGGCCTGGCGAACTGGGCATGGCCGTTGGGAACGATTCGATGAAACTATCCCAAATACCGCTAAACCATATGTTTGATTGCGCGGTAGCGGCTGGGGTTCCGCTGAAAAAACCTCGGGCAGCCCTGAGTGGTCATGACCCATTTGCTGTTCACCCTAACCTGACAAAAGCCTACGCCGATTTCGTTTCTCATGTAACCCTCGCACCTCGGCCGATCTATGAGTGGCTTCAGCCGTATCTCAACTGGCGGTGGCAAATGCGTGACCATTTTGACACAACCAATCAGGTCAAGCGCGCTAACCGCGCCGAGAAAGATATTTTGATTGAGTGGAACAATCGTATGATCAATGATGCCGCTGCCATGACGCGGTCAACATCGATGAGCTTGGGTAAGAGAACTTTTTCAGCGATCAAAGACGTCCTTTATACAGGCGCAAGAAAAGATTTTTTAACAACTTCTTTCCTGGAGCCTGAAGCTCGGGATGTATTTGCTCTTGCCAGCCGTGCAAAACCTACACCACCTGTGCTTGCCGCATTTTTTGACGATTACGTACATGACTCTCTCGCTGGCTTCAATCTACCGAAATTGGAAGTCACCGGATATTGGCGTTACCGTCGAGTCTTCCTGGGCAGTGACGACCACACCGTAGCGGCGAATCAGCACACCGACACGGCACGCAATATCGCGTGATGCATTCGGATGAGGGCAATATGAAGGATCAGAAAGGACGCAGCGTCATCCGCCTCGGTGACAAAACGACCCACGGCGGAGAGGTCATTTCAGCGGCCCAGGATTTCACTGTGCTCGGCAAGCGGGTCGCTCTCGAAGACGATGCTACGTATTGCCCTCAATGTAAGGGCAAGTTCGCCATCCACCCGGGCGACGACTCACGCAAGCATCACGGCAAACGCGTCGCATACGACCAAGATCTCACCGCATGCGGGGCCAAGCTCATCTCGTCCATATGAGTGCGTACGGCTCCGAAGATGAGTTACAAGAAATGTTAATTTTAATCCAACCACTCTTGCCCAATCACCGCTCTTTGACTATCACAACGACCTGCGTATCCATCGTGAATAAACAACAAACATATTTACGAATATTTTGCAACCGCCCGCTTGTTATTTAACAAAATTGAAGTTAAATTATTCCCAGTCGACTCCGCTACAAGAATAAGAACCACTTCCAACCCGGCCCACTTTCGCGCGACCGGGGCCAGTGCGCCGTACTTCCGAAACCATCGCCGCCGTCCTCGAATCTCATCGTGCGAGAGGCCTCGTGCCGCCCGTACGGGTCATCGACGCCTGAAGGAGACCGCAATGCCCGCTCTCGCTCTTTCGCTGCTCGACCTCGTCTCGCCCTACCAACTGCTCGGCACGACGCTGGGCGATTGGCAGGCTGCGCTGGGCGCCATCTATGTCGACCATTACGAAGCGGCCGGCGCGGCCGAAGGCACCACGATCCGCGGCGTGGCCAAGTTCGCCGCGTCCGCGCGGCCCGTGCTCGACCTGCCGAACGCGCGCCTGACCGTCACCGCCACCGCCGGCGGCCTGCATCCGCAAGACGATCCTACGCGGCGCGATCCCTGGATCGACATCCAGGACACGCAGATCGCCTTCGAACTGTTCGTCCCGCGCCTCGGCTCCCCGATCATCGCGGCCGCGGCGGGCGTGCCGGCCAACACGACCGACGTGTTCAACGTCATCGACACGCTGCCGATCGACATGCCCGCGTCGGACTACCCCGGCGCCCAGTTCACGCTCGACATGCTGCTCACGACGGTCGTGCTGCGCCCGCCCATGCTCAAGGGCGCCAGATTGCGCGCGTCGGACGGCCTGCTGGAGCGCGATCCGGCCAACACCGTCGTGTCGTTCACGCTGCCCAAGCTGCGCATGCAGTTGTCGCAGGATGCGGCCGGCGTCCTCGCCTTCAACATCCTGAGCTTCGGCGCGTCCAGCCTGGACGACGGCAGCGACCTCGGTACGGCCGAACTGATCACGATGACGCCGCCCTACGCGTTCATCGGCGATTCGAACGTGGTGGGATTCGGCTTCCGCAGCGCGGTGCTCGACCTGTCGAACGGCTACACGCCGCCCGAGGTGCTGGCGCAGTTCGGCTACGACGAGAACTGGACCGGCCTGTACCTCCCCATCGTACGCCTGTTCGTGGCGCCGCACGGGATGAACGACCTTGCCGTCTCGGCCGGCGCCAGCAACCTGCTGATCGGGCTCGGGAACACGCCGGGCATCACGGGCGACTTCGACGTCTCCGTCATCAACCAGGGCGCGGCGCTGTCCGTATCGGTCCGCTTCTACGGGCCCGGCGGCCAGCCGATCGGCATCACGCGCACGGGCGATACCGCCACCGCCATGCTGCCGCAGAAGACGCGCATGGTGGTCGACGCGTCCGGCCAGCGGCCGCCGTACACCTTCACGGCCACCCTGGACGGCAGTGCGCTCACGCCGGTTGCGCCGTCGATGCCGAACGTGTTCGACGTCGACCTGGGCGGCGACGGCACCGGCAGCATCGTCGTCGGTGCGGCCAGCGGCGGCGCTACGCCGGTCAAGCTCACCATCGCGGCCGGTCCGAAGACGGGCAGCACCAAGCCGGGCACGCCGGTCATCGCCGACGCCGACGTCAAGACGGACAGCATCAAGCGCGACGGCGTGGACGTGGGCGCGCCGCCGTTCATGCGCAAGACGTTCACCAATACGGGCATCACGATCACGCTCGATCCGCCGAACCCCGCCACCACGTGGAAAGTGAGCAAGCCGCCTGCGGCACCGGCGACCGACTATCCGGCCGGCGCGGAGTGCACCATCGAGCTGGCGCCGGAGGAGTCGGCGAAAGTCGAAGCGACGACGCCGGACGTCGGCGCGGGGCCCGAGACGGTCAGCGCCTATTTCCGCTTCGACCGCCCGACGAACACGCGACTGCCCGAGCACGACCCGACCACCGGCATCGACTACGTGGCGGGCCTGCCCGGCACGGTGGGCCCCTCGCCGACCGCCGACGTGACCAACCCCGCCAATTCCAGCACCGGCCCGGCCGCCACCGATGCGCCGGCAAGCCCGTTCACGGGCAGTCCGGTGGGCAGCAGCTACGCGGCGCGCCTGGACCGCATCGCGGCCGGGTCGACCATCGAGATCACGGGCTGGGCCAGCAACGAGGACGATCCGAACGACGTCGACTACAACTTCCTGCTGTCGCGCCGGCGCGCGGAGGCATTCGCCCACATCATCCGCGCCGCGGCGCCGGGCAAGAATTTCCACTTCACCCTCCTCGGCCGCGGCCCGGTGGGCAGTTCCGACCTCGACACGCGCCGCACCAACTGGCGCGCCGAGGCCAAGTTGCCGGCCGCCCTGCTGCGCGGCACCGTCACGACCGGCACGGTGTCGCGCGGGAAGAGCGACGTGCCACAGATCCCGGTGGTCACGCCCGACCCGGCCCCGACCCAGCCGACGCCGCCCAGCTGGTTCCGCGCGCTGGGCGCCAAGGTACGCATCGTGCGCGACGAGTTCGTGGCGGTCGAGGTCTACGGCGAGTTCGACATCAACACGCCCTCCGAACAGTTCATCCAGCAGAATGGCGGCGATCCGGGCATGGAGCCGGTCCTGCGCGGCATGGGCAGCAATCCGATGGATGGCGTGATCAAGGCGCGCATCGTCTTCCAGATCGATAACGCGACGGGCGACTGGAGCGCCCTCGCCTACCTGGGCGCGGACCCGGCCGACAAGGACGGCCTCGTGATGACCGGCCAGCTGCCCGGCCAGCCGCTGCTCGCGAAGGGCAATTTCGGCCGCAACCTGCTCGGCATGACCGCGCTGTTCGCGCCCCTGCTCGACGCCGCCGCCCCGGCCAATCCGGCGTCCGGCGACATGGTGCCCGCGGTGCTCGCGGTCGGCGGCGTGGCGCTGGCGACGGGACTCGCGCAGGCCGGCTATTTCAACGTCGAGCGTGTCGTGCTGTGGGGCGGCGAGATCGCCGTGCGCAAGCGCGCCAACGGCACCGAAGTGGCGATCCTGGGCGACATCGAGACGGCCGTGTCGGCCGACGTGGAGGTCGGCGGGATTACGTTGCTGACCATCCCGCGCGATGCGCCGCTGTCCGTGCGCTACAAGGCCATCGGCATGCGCTTCGGCAACACGCCGGGCGAACGCGACTTCCAGTTCCGCCCCGTGTTCGATTCGTCGCGCGGCTATTCGATCGATCTCACCAGCGGCGGCGGGATCACGGTTCCCGATCCGCTGGGCCAGTTCATCAAGATCCTGGGCGCGCGCGTGGCGAGGACCAACCCGCTGTCGTTCGAGTTCGACCTGGGCCTGAACGCGGACCTGGGCGTCGTCACCTTCGACCGTGCGCGCGTGCGCCTGAAATTCGCCGAGGAAGGCGGCGTGGCGGGCGTGGAGCTGACCGCGTTCGGTGCGGGCGTGAACATCCACGGCGTCCTGGTCGGCAAGGGCAGCTTCGAGCTGGGCGAGGAAGTGGGCGGCGCCATCGACCTGCAGCTCGTGCCGATCGATACCCGCGTGCGCGCCGTGCTCAAGGTGACGCACGTGGCCGGTCGCACCGGTGTGTTCGTCGCGCTGGAACTGGAGCTGCCGGTAGCGATTCCACTGGGCGGCTCGGGCCTGGGCATCTACGGCTTCCTCGGCATGTTCGCGATGCACTACGCGCGCGACGAGGACGGCCTGACGGGGCCCACCATCGCCCTCGACTGGCTGAAGAACCGGGCGAACGGCAACCCGACGAATCCCGATGCATGGAAGGGCAATCCGGACCACTGGGCGTTCGGCGTGGGCGCGACGATCGGCACGATGGGCAGCAGCGTCGTGTTCAACCTGAAGGGCGTGTTCATGCTCGAGCTGCCCGGTCCGCGCATCCTCCTGATGATGAAGGCGCGCCTGCTGCAGCCGATGCCCGCGCTGAAGGACAAGAACGCGGAGGGCAACCTGCTGGCCGTGATCGACCTGGACGCCGGCCGCGGCACGCTCACGATCGGCATCGTGGCCGACTACACGATCGACCCGCTCATCAAGATCCGCGTGCCGATCGAAGCGTTCTTCAACCTCAAGAAGGGCGAGGACTGGCACCTGTACCTGGGCCAGCGCAGTGATCCGGTGCAATGCACGATCCTGTCGGTGATCGACGCGTCCGGCTACCTGATGTTGTCCGGGAACGGCCTGCCCGCCTACCCCGACGCCGGCCTGCCGCAGGTCTACGGCTTCGCCATCGGCACGGGGCTGCGCGCCGCCTTCACGTGGGGCAGCGTGCCGGCGCGCCTGTACCTGCGCATCGGCGCCGGCTTCGACGCGGTGCTCGGCTTCGACCCCTTCCGCCTCGCGGGCCGGCTGTACGTGCGCGGCGAGCTGGTGCTGTTCATCGTCAGCGTGAGCGCGTATGCGGAGCTGGACGTGGACGTCGGCGAGAACGTGCTGCCGGATGGCCGGCGCGAACGCATCTCCAAGATCGACGGCGAGATCTGCGGCGAAGTCGACCTGTTCTTCTTCACCATCAAAGGCTGCGTGGACTTCCACCTGGGCGCGACGAACGTGCCCAAGCTCCCTGCCCCGCCGCTCGTGCGGGACCTGAAACTGGTCTCGCGCTCGCCCGCGCTGGTACTGGGCACCGGCACGGACCGTCCCGTCGACGGCGCCATCGGCACGGCGACCGAAGGCGGCGTCACGGACAAGACGCCCGTCGTGCCGATCGACGCGATCCCCGTGCTGATGCTGTCGGTGCCGCCGGTCGACGATGCGCTTACCGTCTTCGGCAGCGCGCCGCTGAACCATCCCGGCGCCGCCGAAAACGGCTGGCAGCAACAGGGCAAGAACTGGGTCCGCTACGAGATCACCAAGGTGGAACTCGTGGGTGCGATCGGCGACGGCGACAAGCCTTCCGTGTGGTGGACGCTCAAGAACCCGGTCGATCCGGCCAGCGCCCAGCTGGAAGTGCAGCTCGCACTGCTGGCCTGGACGCCGAGCGCCACGCCGAAAGCCTTTACGCGCAGCGAGTACCAGGAAGAGACGATCCGCGAGCGCTGGGGCACGGTGTGCCACAAGGCGGCGCCGGCCACGTCCGTGCTGTGGACGTTCCGTTACGAACAGCTGGGCCCATCGAAAGACGGCTGGATCGTCGACGGCGAAGCATGGCCCGACCCGCCGGACACCGTGCGTTCGCGCGCCCCCGTCACGACGCTGGAAGTGACGGAGTGCTGGCGCTGCGGTATCGACCTCATCGACCGCAAGCGCGGCATCGATCCCGCGTTCGTGACCGGCACGCCCGCGCCCTGCCCGCGCGATACGCAGCCGCCGCCGCGACCGGTGCCCGGCACCGTCGATCCGACCACCGGGGCACCGCGCCGGCGGGTGCGCCCGATCATCCTGCAGCGGAACGCCGTGCGCGACCAGGTCGCGCAGGTCGCCGGCATCAAGCGCATCGACGCACTGCCGGCCACGCGCCTGACGTGGGCCGCCACGGCCGCGAGACTCCAATCAGGGCAGCCGCTGTCGCGCGCCGAACTGGCCACGTCCGCCGTGCACCTCGCCGCTACGGCCACAGCTACGTCTTCGACGGAGCCGCAGCGCTGCGAAGCGAAGGTGCTGGCCAGCCCGCTGAACGACGACGGCCGCGTGATCGCGCTGGGCAATCCGGCCGACGAGAAGGCCGTGAAGCAGGCGTGGCACGCGCTCGGCTTCCGCCCGCCCGAACTCTTCAACGGCATCGTGCTGCGCAGCGGCGCCATCGCGGCCGGACGGCTGCTGCTGTTCGTGCTGTCCACGCTCGTGCGCAAGGAGAACCTGCTCGTGCGCCAGCGCGCCAAGGACGGCACGCTGCTCGCCGAACAGGCTGTCACGCTGGCCGACGTGGTGCCGACGAAGCCCGTGCCGCCCGAGTGGATGAGCGCCGCCGGCCCGTGGCGCGACGACGTGCAACTGGCGGCCGGCTACCTGGCCGCGCTGGGCGGCACCACGTCCACGCAGGGCAGCAAGGCATACCTGCCGGTGATCGTGGAGATCAAGGGGGACGACAAGGTCCATACGATCGAGATCGGCCAGAGCCCGCACGATCCGATCCGCCTCGAAGAACAGCGGGTACTGATGCGCCCCTACTTCCTGGCCGTGGCCGAGTTCATGCACGCCGAGGAAATCGCGCGCCACGACTGGGACGAGACGACGACCACGCGCAATCACGGCGCGGTGGAAGCGGCGCTGTCGGACGACGCCTGCGGCCACGCGCTGCTGGCGCCGGACACCGCCTACCAGGTCAACGTCGAGTGGACCGTGCAGACCACCGACCAGGACGCGCGCCCGACGGCGGCGGAAACGGCCACCATCGATGCGACGGCGGAAAGCCGCGTGTACCACTTCCTCACCGACGCCGCGGCGCCGGCGAAGCTCGACCCGTGGGTCCTGATGACCCTGCCGGAAGAAGGCGAAAGCCACGTATTCGGGCACGAGCCCCTGTCGTTCGTGTTCGCGACCAACGACGTGAGCCAGTTGTACGCGGCCTACGGCAAGAAGCTGCAGGTGCGGGTCAAGGCGGCGTCGTTCCGCAAGCCGGTCTCCACACCGTCCGTGCCGCATCCGTTCCCGATCGGCGCGGACACACTGGCCGACGTGAAGGGCGGCCTGCTGTCGCCGTGGGAAGAAAGCGTGCGTGCCGTGCTGCAGGAAGATGGCGGCAAGCCCTGCGTGGAATTCGAGGCGGAAGTGGTCCGCCAGAGCAAGGTCACGGTGCCGATCCCGCTCGATCCGTACACGGACTACGTGGTCGACATCGAGGCCGTGGACAAGGACGCGCCGGAGAACACGGTCGGCGAGCGCGTGCTGCGCCGCTCGTTCTCGACGTCCGCGTACGGCACCCTTGGCGAATTCGCCAACACCTTCCTCGGCACGCGCCCCGAACACCGCTACGTGGAACCGGGCCGCATCGCCGCGTTGTCGGCCACGTTCGCGAGCCACGCGCCGCAGGGCAGCGAGCTCGATGAGGCGATGATCACGGCGGGCCTCGGGCCGATGGGCACGCCGACGGCGCCGCGCGTCATGGCGCTGTGGGAGCAGCCCGACCCCGGCCTGCCGCCGCAGCCGGTGGCGGTGATCGTCGACTCGCCCGAGCCGCTGCACCGCACCCGCCTCGTGCCGACCAAGGTGATCGATCCGGTGCCCAGCGCACCCGAACGCTACGAGATGGCGCCGGCGACGTGGCTGGAGCTGGCCCAGATGCCGGGCACGCCGGACCTGGTCCAGCGCGTGATCCCGGCGCCGGGCGGCCAGCGCGCCATCGTCGTCCTCAAGCCGGGCAGCCGCGGCACCAACGGCCTGGCGCTGGGCCTGAAGCGCGAACGCTTCGCCGACAAGCCGTATCTGTTCGATGCCACGTGGCCGGCCGATCCGGTCAAGATCACCTATGTCTCGCTGCTGGGCGCACCCTGGGAGGAAGAAGCATGAGCCGCGTCGTCGACCCCTATCGCTTTTACGCCCGCGCCGCGCTGACGAACTGGGCGAACATCAACCGGGCCCGCGACCCGAACGACCAGCGCTGGGCGGAGGAATGGCGGCGCCGCGGCATCGATGGTTATGCGATGGCCCAGCTGCGCTGGTCGATCAATCCGCAACTCGACCCTGACCTGCCGGACCAGGACTACGGCATGCCGGGCGGCCCGTTCACGGTGTGGGCCCGGCTGCCGTCCGAGAAGGAGCTGCGCGACATCCCCTTCCACACGTACCTGAACCAGGACGGCGCCACCATCGTGTGGTGGATGGGCGATCCGCTCGTGTACGTCACGCTCGGTATCGACGTCAGCGCCGCCAATGCCAGCCTGGCCGCGCTGAACGGCCCGGTGGCACTGGATGCGCTGGAAGTCATCGAAACCGTGGGCACCGGCCAGCGCCAGGTCCTGCTGGGCGGCACATCGATCGTCGCGGTGGCGATCGCGTCGCCCGGCCCCGTCGGCGTGCTCAAGGTGCGCGGCATCACGGCCAACGACTACGCCAACTCGGACGCGTGGCGGCCGCTGGAAATCGTCGGGCTGCCGGTCGACCAGTCGGCGTGGTCGGACGTGGGGCGGCACGCGAGCAAGCAGGGAATGGTCAGCGCACTGACGACGCCGGGCGACGCCGCGCGCGACCGCCTGCGCCGCGGCGCCGCGCCCTTCGGCTGGCCCGCCACGCTCGGGCCGAATCCGGCGCCCGCATGGGCCCTGCCCGACTTCGACGGCCTGGTGAAGGAAGTGCGGCAAGACCTGCTGCCGCGCTTGCACCCGGTACTGAAACTGCCGCCCGTGCTGCAGGCGCGCCAGCGCGACCTCGTCAACACCCCCGGGCCGAGCGGCGCGGGCGGCACCCTGGGCGATCCGTCCACCGCGAGCCTGCCGCCGCTGGGCCTGACGTTCGTCGCGGCCGGCAGCGACCCGCTGCTCGCGCTGGCGCTGGGCTTCGGCACCGCGTATCCGGCCGCGCAGGTCATGTCCGGCGGCACGGTGACGCCGGGTGCCGTCGCCATCCCCAGCCGGATGATGGACTTCATGGTGACGGCCACGTGGGACAAGGGCATGGACGGCCGGTCCGGCCCGCTGGAGCTGGCCGCGCTGGCGATCGGCGCGCCGCCGCCCGTGCGCCCGCCGGCTCCGAACGCCCTGCAGGCCCAGGCGCAATCGCACAGCCGTCCGCACGCGGCCGACCAGCCGTGGACCGCGGCCGCCCGCGTGTCGTGGGACCGGCTGCCGCGCTTCAAGCTGCTGACCACGTCCAGCTTCGCGTTCGCGCGCGCCAACCCGGTCGCGCCCGCCGTCGTGGCGGACGCGATCATGCGCGCGCGCCCCAGCGGCGGCCTCGCGCCCATCACCCTCGCCACCAGCGCCAAGGACAAGGAGACGACCCGCCACTCGGCCGTGGATCCCACGCTCGTACTGCCGTTGACGGCCGCCGCCCTGGCGCTGCGCTATGGCGTCGCGCTGCAGGACATATGGGGCCAGTGGTCGGTCTGGGGTACGGTCGACCACACCGACCAGCAGCCGGCACTGGACCGCCCGCGCGTGCTGCGCTGCGCGCTGGACGCCGCGGTGCCCGCCTCGGGCCGCGTGTGCCCCGGCACGCTGACCGTCGAACTGGCGTGGGATTGGGAAGTCCGCAGGCCGCTGCAGATCGAGTTGCGCTGTCGCCTGTTCGCCGCGCCCCTGCGTGCCCACACGCCGCCGCCCGACACGACGCTGCCGGCCGGGCTGCAGACGTCGCTCGCCGTGCCGCCGGGCGCACCGCTCGTGTTGCCGTTCGGCGGCGACCAGGTGGCGCCGCTGCCGCCCAACGTCACGGTCGACTACTTCGACATCGACGGCAACCTCGTCGCGCCCGGTCCCGTCGGGGCGGACGACGTGCGCCGCTACCGCATCACCATCGCCGGCTTCCAGCTCGACTACAACGCCGTCGGCCACGTCGGCGTCGCCGTGTGGGCGAGGGTGCGCGAGCGCGCCCTGCCCCTGCGCGACAGCGCCTGGCTGGCGCCGCTGGTGTCCGGCTCCTCGACGGCACCGGGACCGAACATCGCCTACGCATCCGACCCGATCCCGCCCGCGCAGGAACCGCCGGAAATCGTCAGGCGTGCCAGCCTGGCGGACGCGCGCGGCGAGCACCATGCGCGTGTCTCGTGGGCGGCGGCCGCCGGCGCGACGGGCTACTTCATCTACACGGCGACCGAGAGCGCGATCCTCACGAAGGTCGGCGATTCCGACCACCCGGCGCCCGATCCGACCCTGACGTACACGGAGCGGCTGGCCTTCCTGCGCAGCTGCCTCGCGGGATCCGCCGACAACTTCCGCGCGCTGTTCACGCGGGTGAACACGAAGGCGCAGCCGGAAACGTCGGCCGACCTCGTGCTGCCGCGCGGGACAAAGGAAATCCATCTGTTCACGATGGTCGCGGTCAACGCGGGCAACGTCGAATCGAACTGGCCCGCGCCGGCCGACAACGAACAGCGCGTCGTCGCCATCGCGGCAGCGGACATCGCGACGCCGGCCCCGCCGCAGCTGGTGATCTGGCGCATCGACCAGCCGGCCGCGATGCCGAAGTTCGCCGTGCACGTCGACATCACGAGCCAGCCCGGCGCCCGCGTCGCGCGCTATCAGCTGTTCCGCACGCGGGTCGAGGCGGCCGCGATGGAACTGGACACCATGGGCCCGCCCATCGCCACCCTCGACACGAGCGGTGGCGACTGGACCCTGCACGGCCTGGAGGGCGACGCTGCCGCGCTGGCCGATGCCACCGGCACCGACAAGCCCGACGGCTCCTGGAAAAAGGTGTGGTACCGCGCCGTCGCGTGGGCGCATCCGGACCCCGACCGTGCCCTGCTGCCGGGACGCTCGCCCCCGTCGAACGCGATGTCGGTGATGGTGCCACCCGACGGCCCGCCGGACTTGTCGCCGCTCACGGCCGAATGGCCTGGCGGGCCGCTGCAGGACGTGCTCGTGCACTTCACCAGCACGGCGCCCGTCGCCAGGACGGCGCTGGGCCCGCACAAGCTGACGGTCGATGCGCAGGTGCTGAGCGGTCCCTCCAAGTCCGGTGCGCCGCAGCTGCTGCTGGAAGCGCTCGAGCTGCAGGCCGTGCCCAGTGCGCCGCCCGCGCCGCCGGATAGCGGCACCTGGCGCACCAGCGCCACGCAGTACGCGCTGCGGCTCAGGCGCGGTGCCGTCGACGACCGCGTGGCCGTCGTCGTGCGCCTGGCCGATCCGCTCGGGCGCAGCACGGAACGGGTGCTCACCGTGGCGTCCGGCCCGATCGATCCGGCGCCGGACGTGCTGGACCTGGAAATGCACGCGGTGAAGCCGAGCGTGGTGAACGCCACGTGGCGCTCCAGCGCGCCGGTCGCGCCGCGCGCGGGCGGCAAGTACACGATCAAGGTCACGGTGGCCGCGCCGAGGAAACCGATCCTGACGCCGGTGCCGCATCTGCCGCATCCGGTCGTGCATCCACACGGCGTGGCCGCGATCCTCGCGAAACGGGAGGTGACGCTGGAGACGTCGGACGTGGTGCGCGGCCCGATCTTCAGGCCACCACCCGGCCACGTGACGGTGATCGAGATGGCGCTCGCGGACGTGCCGCTGGCGGGTCATGTGCCGCTGCCCGGCCAGCCGTGGCAACTGGTCCGCCTGAACAGCGCGCACGGCGTGACCGGCTACGGTCTCACGTTCAACGGCGCGGTGGCGAGCGTCACGGTGCGCATCACGGCACCCGACGGACGCTTCGCCGAACAGGTCGTGCACTAGGAACAGGACGGGCTACCATGAACATCACCCAGTTCACCACTGCGCAGGCGCAGAACCGCCTGCAGGCCGACGGCCTCGAGACACTCGGCCTGACCGGCCTGCAGCTGGCGCCGCGCTGGTCCACGACGGCGGCGCCCACGTTCGATCCCGTCGCGCTCACACTGGCGCTGACGAATGCCGAGTGCCCGTTCGGCGGCATGCTCACGTGGCACATCCACGGCAACGAGTTCACCGACGCGCAGGGCCAGCCGATCGCGGCGCCTTGCGGCGTGGTCCGGCTGCATCCGCATGCGCAGCAGCGCCTGTTCCGCGTCGCCAGCGCGCGGTATGCCAACGGCGGCACGCTCGTGCATCCGCTGCCCGTCGCCATGCTGCTCCGGCTGGCCAGTCCGCCGGACGAGACGCCGCGCCGCATCGAGGCCGGCGACCCCGTTCCCCCACCGCTGGGCGGCACGCTGCCGGCGCCGCTCGTGGTGTCGTTCCACGACGCGCGCGGCCTCGTCATCTGCCCGATCGCGGTGGCGGCCATGTTCGCGGATCTGATCCAGGGCCTGCCGGGACTGCGCTATCCGAAAGCGCCGGGCGCGGTCGGCGACGCCGGCGGCCTGACCGCCATCGCCGCCCTGCCCACGAGCGGCGCGATCCTCGTGCAGTTCTCCGACCTGCACGGCAACCTGTACCAGCCCACGCGGCCCGGCAACGTGATGAACGTCGTCTCGCCCGGCCCCTCGACCACGCCCGTCAACCATGCGAACGGCTATGCGACGCTGGCGGCCAACCAGACCCTCGCCGCGGGCAGCGGCGATGGCGGCGTGCTCCGCTTCGGGTTCGCCACGCGCGGCACGCTGGACCGCACGCCGCTGGCCATGCCGGCGCTGCCCGCGACATTACCGTCGCCGCCGTTCCCCGCCACGACCGGGCCGGCACTCGCGCGCCAGTTCCTGCGCGTGGTCGTGGTCGACCCCGAATGGCATTTGCTGGGCAACCGCGACGCCGCGCCGCGTAACGGCATTCCCGGCGACGACGGCACGACGCCGGCCGACCTGGTGCCGAAAGTGCGCGACCGCGTCGCGATCGACTACGCGGTCGACGGCGTCAACACGTGGGCCCTCGCCGACGGCGTGCTGGCACGTTTCCAGGCAGCGGGCACGGGCCTCGTCTACGCCTGCTCGCCCACTTTCGCGGCGTTCGGCCTGCCACCCGCGCCGGCGCCCGGTACCACGGTCGCGTGGCCCGCGTTCCCGCCGCCGCCGCCGATGCCGCCCGGCGCACCCGGCGGGCACACGAACGTGTCCCCCGGCCAGGGCGCAAGCGCCGCATGGGCCGAGCCCGCGTCGCCCGACGTCGTCTTTACCGTGAAAGCGGCGGCCGCACCGAAGGATGCCCACGTGCGCGTGTACGCGCGGCGCTTCGCAGAGATCCCCAGCATCGGCAAGCAGCCGTCGTTCGTGCGCGGCGACGGCGGCGCGGCGCTGGCGGACGGCACCAACGATGTCGCCATCCTGCTGACCAACCCGTTCGGCCTGCGCCCGGGCGATCCGCACAGCCCCGGCATCCAGATCGACGTGGACATCGTCGTGGCGGTGCGCGGCGGCCAGCGCAAACTGTGGAGCGGCATCCGCGTGCCCGTCGGCGCCCCCGTCGCGCCGCCCGCGAACACGTTCGGCGGCACCGACCGGCTGCCGCTGGTGCCGGCCGAGATGCAGGGCCGGTGTCCGGTGCCGCTGTTCGGCCTCCCCCGCACGACGCCGGCCGCCAGCGGCGGCACCCTTGCCGCGCTGTCGCGCAGCCTGGCGTCCGAGAGCGTGCCGCGCGTCGGTCCGCGCCTGCCCTTGATGGCGCGCTTCGAGACGATCGTCGCAGCCGGCGTGCCCGATGCGGGCGCGAGCAACGGCGCGCTGTCGTGGCAGGCCGTCGTGACGGGCGCGCGCTGGATGCCGGAGTCGCGCTCCGCCCAGCACACCCAGGGCAACCCCGGTAATCCGGCCGGCCCCGACATCCACGCGGCGGGCGCGCGCGTGACGGGGGCGCTGGCCTACGACTTTGCCTGGCACGCGCTGCGCCGCGCCAAGCCGCCGCTGCCCTTTCCCGGCGCGCCCACGCTGCTGGACGGCTGGATCCTGTACGGCGCCGGCGACAACATGAACGAACCGGCCACGCCCCCGAACGACGCGGCGCCCAATGCCGGCACGGGGATGGGCGCGGCGCTGCAGACCATCGCCGCGGTCTGCGACACCCCCGAGCTGTCGCTGGCGCCCGAATCGGCCTTCACGAGTCCGACGACGGTGCAGGACCTCGTCGACAAGGTCTCGAACGCGATCAATCCGGGCGGCACACCGCCGACGGTCACCTCGGCCAACGGCGACCGGCTGCTGCGCGAGATCCGGCGCGAATACTGGGTGGCGAAACGCGGCCGGCGCGACGCCCTGTGGTCGCTGCGGCGCGCGCTGGGCGAAGCGCGTGAACTGGTCTACATCGAAGGCGCGCAGTTCGCGCCGACGGCCGCCAACAACGGCGGCATGCCCGCCCACATGCTCGACCTGGCCCAGGTGATCATCGACCGCATGTCGGCGCACCGCGGCCTGCGCGTCGTGGTGGCGCTGCCGTGGGACACCGATTTCGCGCACAGCGGCCCGCCGATGAACTTCGAGACCTTCGTGCAGCAGGCGATCGGGGCGCGCAAGGCGCTCGTGGCGAAATTCCCGGGCATCGTCAGCGACCGGCTGGCCGTGTTCCACCCGCTCGGCTTCCCCGGCCGCGCGACGGCGATCCGCAGTTCGGTGGTGATCGTCGACGACGTATACGCACTGGTCGGCACGAGCCACTTCCGGCGGCGCGGCATGACGTTCGACGGTGCCGCCGACCTGGTCTCGCTCGACCGCGCGATCGAGGACGGCTACGCGAAGAAGCTGCGCCAGTTCCGGCGCGCGCTGATGGCGACCCGGCTGGGCGTGCCGGTCGGGACGGGTCCCGCCAACGCGACGGCGGAATGGGCGGCGCTGGAGCTGCCGCGCACCGCGTTCGGCGTCGTGCGCAACCTGCTCGGCGAAGGCGGCGCGGGCCTGATCCAGCCGCTGTGGGAGGGGTACAACCCGGATGTGCTGCCGGCTACCGTGGACGAAGCCGATCCCGATGGGGTCGACGGGACGACGCTGCTGGCGACGCTGGCGAGTTTCCTGGCCAAGGCGTAAGGGCGGGCAGGATCACGACTCGACGTGCAGGGCCGCCTGGCACACCCGGTTCCTGCCGGCCGCCTTGGCCGCATACAGCGCCGCGTCCGCCGCAGCCAGCAGTGACGCTTCGTCGCGGCCATGCAGCGGAAACAGCGCGACGCCCGCCGAAAACGTCCGGCTGACGTCGACGCCGTTGGCCGCAAAACGCAGCGCCGAGAATGCGATCCGCAATTCGTCGATGCGTTCGATGGCCAGGTCGAGCGTCACGTCGCGCATGATGACGACGAATTCTTCGCCGCCATACCGGCATGGCGAATCCGTCGGCCTGACCTGTTGCCGCAGCAGGCCGCCGAGCGAGCGCAGGATCGCGTCGCCGACCGCATGGCCATGGACATCGTTGACCGACTTGAAATGGTCGACGTCGATCATGACGACCGCGAAGGCGCCCTGGGTCCGGGCACTGCAGGTCAGTTCGCGGGCCAGTGCGTCGGCCAGGTACAGGCGGTTGTACAGCCCCGTCAGCGGATCGCGGATGACCTGCTCCTGCAACTGCGCCTGCATGGACTGGATGGTGTCCAGTTGCGCCTTGAGCTGCGCGTTGGCCTGCTCGAGGGCGAGCGACGTCCTCCTCGCGTCGGTGACGTCGCGTACGATCAGGACGTAGCCGAGGATCTCGCCGTCATCGCAGATCGCGAACGTGCGCAGTTCGAGATGCTGGGCGTCGCCATGCACGAATTCGGTCGTCGTCGGCGTCGCGCCGGCGCGGGCAACGCGCGTGTCGAGTTCCGGCCAATGCGCGCCGAGGTGCTGGCCCGGCCGGGCCGGCTGGTGGACCCCGAAAATCTTCCGGATCGCCGCATTGCTGTCGACGATGCGCCGCTGCGCATCCACGACGATGAAACCGTCGGTGATCGCGGCGCCCATCTTCTCGTACGCCACGGAGACGAGATCGAACAGTCCGCGGCGGAATATCGCCATCGAGACGAGCATCCCGCTCGCGACCAGCCCGAGCGGCGTCGGGTCGATGTGCGACGGCGACACGCCGGCGATGAAACTCGCGTTGCAGACGAACGGCACGAACAGCGCGCCCATCAGCATGCGCGTCTGGCGCCGCACCGGCGCCGTCCCCTGCTCGTGCGCAGCTACCAGGGCAAGCACCGCCGCGCCGACCAGCACGTAGCTGTACAACGAATGGACCCAGAACAGGGGGCCCATCTGGAATATGCTGTCGGTCGCCACGCCGCGCCAGGTCCCGAAGAGCAGGTCGTGCAGCGGCGACAGCGCGACCGCGAGCACGGCGGCGGGCATGACGGCCAGCGCCAGCAGCCGCGACAGGCGCCATGTATTCGTGCCGCGTGTGTAGCTCAGCACGAACATCAGCGTCAGCGGCGCGATCGTGACGACTGCCGGGAAAATGACGCGCGTCCGCATGAACAACCCATCGTCCGGCCACAGGCGCGCGAACGGCAGCGCATAGCAGGTCAGCCACCAGGCGGCGCTGAGCTGCATTGCCAGCAGCGCCGGCGCACCGGGCGCGCGACGGCGTTTCCAGGCGACCGCAGCCAGGAGCAGCGCAGTGACCGCACCTGCCAGTAGAAGAAAGTTGAAGATTTGCATGTTCGCGCGAAAGAGCAGGCATCCATCTTAGCATCGCGTCACGCATAGTTTCTTAAAGGCACTACATTTTGTTACATACAAACAACATTGCCGGGAGCCGGTCCAGGCCCGACTACGTTCATGTGTAGTATTCCCGGCAATTCTCGCGCGATATATTCCGACTTCTCATCAACGCGGAAGGAATGGATCTCATGCTCAAGAAGATCAGCATTGCCTACCGCGCGTCGGCGCAGTGATTTCACATTTCAAGGCTGAATCTTGCCATTTATGACAAAGCCCCCCCACGGAGTGAGGGAGTTTTCGTTTGTGACATTCGGAGGCGACGCCGTTCGCGATGGAACGGCTCGGGTAGGACAGACCCGGGTCCGGCGTGCCGTTAGCGGCGCGCCTTCTTCAATACCCGGGCAACACGTTTCTCGACGGAATCCTGTACCTCGTCGACGGGCGTCCGGGACACGAGCACATTGCCGACGCCGGCACCGATCTCGAACTCGATCGCGCGCTGGGTCGGGACATTGCCGGGCATGGCAATGCCGGTGGTGGTGATTTCGGCCAATCCTTTACGGAACGGCAGATCCCGGAAGGCGTCACTGGCCGCCACCGATCGCCGGGCCGGCAGATTGCCCGAGCGAGCCCATTGATCGCTGTGCTCCCAGATAAATTTGAGCAGCTTGACGCCAGCCTGATGGGCCTTGTCGTCGGGCGCGCCTCCCTTGAGCATGACCCAGGAATGGCCGTCGGCGAACACGGCCTTGTGTCCGTAGAGCTGCGGAAACGGCAATACCGCGTACCCACCGGACAAAGGCGAGCCGGGCGCCTCGGATTCGTGCATGAACTGATCGATCGTCCACGTCCCGACCACAACCACGCCCGCATCGCCCTGCAGGAATGCCCGGTTGGCGCCACCATAGTCGAGATTCGGTTTGACATGGCCCTCCGCGTACAGCTGCTGCATCAGGCTCAGCGCATTGGCGACGGCAGGTTGACGCATGTGGATCGACTTTCCGTTCTCTCCGAACAGACGGGCATCCTGTTGCGCCACGAGGGTGAGGAACGTGCGGGTGTTCGACGCGGGCTCGTTGGCCGCCGCCCAGGCGAAATATGGCTTGCCGGTCGCCCGGCGGAATTGCCGCGCGTAGGCCAGCAGCTCTTCCGGCGAGTGCGGCATCAGGGGCTGTCCCGCAGCGTCCACCAGTCCGGCCTTTTTCATCAGGGACAGATTGATATGCCAGAGCCAGGACCAGGAATCGAAGGGCAGCGCATAGCTGTGGCCCGCAAACGTGACGCCGCGCCGTGCGTGCTCCGTGAAGTCGCTCGTGGCGATGCCGGCGGCTTCGAAGTCCTGGTCCAGCGGCAGCACGAGATTGCGGCGCACGTAATCGCCCAGTGCGGACTCATGCATCACCGCGACGGTCGGCACGTCCTTTGCGACGATCCGCGCGGTCAGCTGATCGTAATAAGGCCCCCACTCCACCACTTCGGTGTGCACGACGATGCCGTCCGTGTTCGTGGCGTTGAACTGGTTGACGAGCGCAGTGATGATGCCGCACTCCCCGACGCCTTTCGCGACGTCCTGCACCTGCGCGTACTGGACATCGCAACTGCCGAAAAACCGCATCAGGGTGATGTCGGTCTTGCCCGGCGTGGAACGGGCCTTCCTGCCGCAGCCCGGCAGCGCTATCAGGAGGGCCAGCGCGAGCAGGCAGGCCAGCTGCGTACGCCGCGTTGCGCTCGACGACGACATCAGCGCCCCTTCGCCGCCAGCGCGGCGACCAGGTGTTTCTGGAAAAACGCATAGAGGACGAGCGCAGGCAGTGCGGCAAAGACTGCTTGCGCCATCAGGAACCCCAGACCTTCCGATTGCGCGAAATTGGTCTGCATGCTCGCCAGGCCCCGCGTGAGCGTGTACATGTCGGGCCTGGTGCTAATGACGAGCGGCCAAAGATAATCGTTCCAGGAACTCAGAAAGGTGAAGATGCCGAGCGTAGCCTGCGCCGGCAGCGTCAACGGCAATACGACCTTCAGGAAGGTCTGCAGGCGGGAAGCATTGTCCAGCAGCGCCGCCTCCTCGATATCGACGGGAATCGCCCGGAAGTATTGGGTCATCAGATAGACACTGAACGGCGCCGCCAGCCCCGGCAGCACCAGGCCGGCATAGGTATTCTGCAGATCCCAGTCCGAGAACAAGCGATGCAGCGGAATGAACGTCGACTGGCTCGGCACCGCCAGGCCGAACATGACGACGACGAACAACACCTTGCGGCCGGGGAATCTGGTGCGTGCGAAACCGTAGCCGGCCAGCGACGACAGCACCAGGACACCCAGCATCTGGCACAGCGCGACGACCAGGCTGTTCGCCAGCCAGCGGAATACCTGCGAATTGCCGACGATGTCCAGATAATTCGCCATCGTGTAAGGAGGGGCGAACACGATGTCGGTGTGGGTCTGCAGGAAGGCATTGGGCTTGAACGACAGGCCCAGCACCCACAGCAGAGGCAGCATCCAGACGAGCGCCAGCAGAGCCAGCGCCACCATCAGCGCGCGGGTCCCCCACCCGCGGGGCAGCACGGCGGTCATGGCGCCGTCCTCCGCTCGCGCTCCAGCCACAGCTGCAACGCCACCCCGACCAGCATCACGGCGAACAGCACCTGGGAGGCGGCGGACGCATAACCCAGCGACAAATCCATGAAGGCCTGCTCGTACACGAATTGAACGATGGACCGGGTCGAATTATTGGGTCCGCCGCTCGTCATGAGCCACATCTGCGGAAACACCTGGAGCTGCCGGATGATCTCGACCACCGCCACCAGCATGATCGTCCGGCTCAGCATGGGCATGGTGATCCGCGTGAGTGTGCGCCACCAGCCCGCATTGTCCAGCGCGGCCGCTTCGTAGATGTCCGGCGGGATCTGCTGCAATGCGGCCAGGAACACGATCATCGGCAGGCCGACGATCCACCAGACGGTCACGACGGCAAGCGTCGGCAGGGCCAGCCACTCGCTGGTCAGCAGACTCACGTCAGGCAAGCCAAGATGCGCCAGCACTTGCGCCACCAGGCCGCGTTCCGGCATCAGGGCAAGACGCCACACCAGCGTCACGATCGTCACCGAAAACACGGAGGCGCAAAAAAACGTGCCGCGCAGTAGCGCACCGAGCTTGCCAGGCCGATTGAGCGCCACCGCCAATGCCAGGGACACCACCACGAAGACCGGCGTGCTGATGGCCACGAACTTCACGGTATTCCATGTGGCCCTCAGGAAGACGTCGTCGCCGGCCAGCTCCGCGAAGTTCCGCAACCCGACGTAGACGCTGTCGTCCGACAGCAGGTCGTGGTCGTGCAGGCTGATCATCATGCCCTTGATGAGCGGCCACAGGACCAACAACACGTACACCACCATGAAAGGCAGGACGAACAATCCATTCGCCGGCAGCGACCGGCGCAACGCGACGCCGCTCATGGCAGGTCGGCCCTGGCATGGTGGGCACGGCCGCCGGCGTCGAACAGATGGGCTTCGCACACATCGATCCCCACGGCGACGGTGTCGCCTGGCGCGGGCGCGCGGCCGTTCAACGTGATCGTCAGGGTGTCGCCATTGGACAGCCTCAGGATCGCGAGGGAGCGTTCGCCAAGGAATTCCACCAGTTCGACCTGGCCGAGCAAGGGGCCGGATGGCGTCGGGCACAGGTTTTCGGGCCGCACGCCGAGGGTCAGCCCGCCATCGTCCGCCGTATGTGCGGGCAGGCCGTGATCGGGCACCCGCGTGGTCAGGCGGGTGCCATCCGGCAAACGAACGACGGCAAAGCCGGCCTCGACACCACAACGCTGCACGGGGATGAAATTCATGGCCGGCGTGCCCACGAAAGCGGCGACGAACCGGGTCGCCGGCCGACGATACACGTCGACGGGGGTGCCCGCCTGTTCGACGGCACCTCCGTTCATGACGACGATGCGCGTGGCCAGCGTCATCGCTTCGAGCTGATCGTGCGTGACGAACACCATCGTCGCGCCGAGCCGCCGGTGCAGGCGGGCCAGCTCGATGCGGGTCCTGCCGCGCAATGCCGCGTCCAGGTTGGACAGCGGCTCGTCAAATAAAAATATGCCGGGCGACTTGATCACGGCACGCGCAATCGCCACGCGCTGGCGCTGCCCGCCGGAGAGTTCGCCCGGTTTGCGATCGAGCAGTGCCGTCAGTTCCAGCATGCGGGCCGATTCGGCGATGCGCCGGTCGATGTCGGCCTGCCCGACGCGCACGTTGCGCAGGCCGAACGCCAGGTTGTCGCGGACCGACATATGCGGGTAGAGCGCGTAATGCTGGAAGACCATGGCCAGGTTGCGCTTGCCGGGCGGTGCATGCGTCGCATCCCGGCCGTCGATGAGCACCCGTCCTGCCGAGACGTCCTCGAGCCCTGCCACCATGCGCAGGAGACTGGTCTTGCCGCACCCCGACGGTCCGAGGATGACGATGAATTCGCCGGGCCGGATGTCGAGCGACAGCTTGTCGATCACCGGTGTCGCGCCATAGCGCTTGCTGACTTGCTCCAGTTTCAATGCCGACATAGACGTTCGTGGGTCAGTGATTGATTTCCCGCTTTCCAACCCATACGCTGGACAAGCCCGATAACAGGATGCCGATACCGGCCGCGAGCAGCAGCGCCAGCCGGCGCGCATCGTCCGTGCCGTTCGACGACACCAGGCCATAGCACCAAGGGAAATAAACCCAGTACTTGGAACTGCCCAGCTGGAGGATGCCCATGGCGCCGAAAATGCCGACGCCGAGCGGCACGGCGACATTGGCATAGCGCCAGCTGATCGCATGCTGGATGACCAGGATCGGCAGCACTGCGACGCAAACCCGGGCGAGCGGAGCCGCGAGCGGGAGGCCGTCCAGGGGTGTCGGGACATGGGCCAGCGTCCCCATCAGGACAACGGCTGCACAACAATAAATTGCAAAGAACACGTTCGATGCGACCACCAGACCCCAGACGAGTACGCCTTTCGCCAGGAACACCTCGCGCGGATCCACCGGCAGCGTGAACAGCAGGCGCCAGGCCTGGTTCTTGTGCTCCGCGCTGTTGACCAGCGCGGCCGCCAGCGCCAGGTACAGCGGCAGCATGAAATACGTCCATAGCGCCATCGCGCCCAGCACGAAGGATGGCCAGTCGGGCGTCACACCCGCGGCGAACCGGGTGGATTTGAAACACATGCCCGAAGTCAGGAGGACGACGAGCAGGGGGCACACGGCGGTCAGCAATACGACCAGCGAACGCTTTGATTTCAGCAATTCGAGTCTGACGAGTTGGATCAGCATGCATTCTCCTGCGGGCGCATGGTGGTCGAGCGCAGGAACCACTCTTCCAGGCTGGGTTTCTTGTGGATCGACTCGTACAGCCGGACAGCATTGGCGCACAGCAGGGCATGCACGCGGTCGGCGTGCCGCCGTTCGACGCCGTGCACCTCGACGGTATGTTCGCTCGTGACACGCGCGTCGTACTGGTGCTTGCCCAGCAATGCGGTGGCGACGGCAGCGTCGTCGACGTCGAGCGCGAGCACGGCGCTCTCCCCCATCAGCGTCCGGATCGGGCCTTGCGAGATGACCCTGCCGCCCTGCAGAAGTGCCACATCGGTGGCGACCTTTTCCACCTCGTCGAGCTGGTGGCTGGACACGAACACCGTGCAGTCCCCCAGCTCGGGCAGGCGCTGCAGCAGCTGGCGAATCTCGATGATGCCATGGGGATCGAGGCCATTCGTCGGTTCGTCGAGAACGAGCAGCCTGGGCCTGCCGATCAACGCGTGCGCCAGCGCGATCCGCTGCCGCATACCGAGTGAAAAATGGGCCAGCCGGGTACGCGCCGCCGACTGCAGATCCACGAGTTCCAGCACGCGCGGAATCTCTGTCATCGGCAGGTTTTTCAGCGTACAGGCGATCGAAAGAAATTCGCTGGCGTTCAGGTTAGGATACAGGCTGGGCGAGTCGACCAGGCACCCGATGTCGCGTAGCAGCGCCTTCCGGTCACGCGGCATGTCCTGCCCCAGCACCGTGACGGTGCCGCCATCGGGCTTGAGCAAACCGGTCAGCACCCGGATAGTCGTGGACTTGCCGGCGCCATTATTGCCCAGAAACGCGAATACGCTCTTGGCGGGCACCGTGAAACTCACGCCGTTCAATACACGCTTGGGTCCGAACTGTTTTACGATCCCGGACGCTTCGACGACTGCAGACGTCATCATTCGCTCTCTCCCGTTACTGGATGTGCCGCGCGCCGCGACCGGTCCGGCCCGTCAACATCGATGGGACCTGTTCGGGAAAGGCGATGCGCAAGCACTGGTAGCCGATTCCGGTCACGCCGTTCATCATCCCGAGCGCGTGGTAATTCTTCTCGCCCAGGTTCCAGCCGCGCCGGTCGATATCGGCAAACAGCCTGGCGAGCGCGTCCGCGGACGCCTGCTTGAGCGGAGCGGTGTTATACCGATCGCTGGACACCAAGAGGTCGGCATTGCCGAAGCTGCCGTTGATGAGTTCGTGGGTCCGCTCGAACCCTTGCGCGAGCGTCGTCTTCACCGCGACATCCAGGTCCTGCCTGATCCTGCTGTCGTCCCAGCCCGTGCCGAGCAGGTCCGCACGTACCATGCCGATGCCGGGTGCGCCGTGCGCCCAGGCCATGGCACACGCATCGTCACCATCGGCGAACTTGAGCGCCAGGTCACGGCAATCTTTCCAATTCTGTTGCTGCGCAATGAAGAGGGACCTCTCGTACTCGAGCGCCTTGTCGCATGCGGCGCGATACGTCTCGTTCCCGGTCGCTTCGTACAGCCGTGCGAATGCGAGGCCGATGCCCGACGCGCCGTGGGCCATGCCCGACAACGGCACCGCACTGTTGATGCGCCAGCTGAAACCGGGCAGATCCGGCTGCACCCTGCTCAACAGATGCCGTGCCGCCTGCTCCGCCAGCTGCAGCGCGCGCGACGACCCCGTCGTCAGGTGGTATTCGGCACAGGCGAGCATCAGGCCGGCCACTCCCTTGATCAACGAATAGCTCTTGTCCGCGGCAATATACCGCGGCAGGTCGACAGCCTCCAGGTAGGCCTCGACCTTGTCGAAGTGCCGGGCATCTCCGCTGAGCACCCCAAGACTGGTCAGCGTGTAGATGACGCTGCCCCATCCGACGATCAATCCCAGCGCCCGCACCTCGTCCTTCCTTGCATCGAGCTTGAGCAGCATGGTGGAGAGCGATTTCTCCGCGAGCACCGCATATTTCGATTGGCCGCTCAGTTTGGCGAGATAGGTCAGGAACAGGATTTCCCCGCACATGCCGAAGTACAGGTCGTAAAACGCCGGAACGACCTCCACCGTTTTACTGTCGAGCGATGCCGTCTTCAGCACGACCCAGGTCGCGTAGTCGCCGTCCACGTAGATCTGCTGCTCGATGTAGTCGCCCACGCGCAAGGCCTCGTCGAGCGCGCGCTGGCGCATCCGCTCCGGCGTGCCATAGTCGCCGGATGCGCGCGCGGCCGGATCGGGTGCGCGCGCATGGACGAGCATGTCGCGCAATTCGAGACTTTTACCGATGATCCATGTTTGGTCGCGCAGGTCCTGGGCCGACAGGCGGTTCAGTTTCTGCATGACGCTGTGGAAACCCGACCGTTCGAAGAAGCCCGGAATCACGCCGTCGTCGGCATAGGACAGATCCTTGCCGTCGACCCTGGCCGAGAACAGCGGCACGTCGCGCCGCCACAGATCGTCGATCTCGAACCGGACGAATTTTCCCGCGGCCTCGTATTCGGGCACGGCGACCCACAACAGTTCGAAATGCCTGACGAGCTGTCCGGTATCGGCCATCAGCGTGGGATGCGTCGATTCTTCCAGCAGGTGGCCGTACGTGACGGTGTCACGGAACAGCACGCGTATGTCGTCGTTCCGGAATACCTGGAGACGTTCGCGCAGCGCGTCCCGGTTGGCCAGCAGGGTCTGGTACATACTGGCGAAGCCCCCTTGCAGGCTCGCAACCACCTGGCTGCTCATCTCGACCTTGTTACCGGCCAGCCGGGGCACGTTTTTCCCGCCGCGCAGTTTCCCTTTTGACCGTTGAAAATTGACGTTGCCGTGTTCGTCCCGCACCAGCGCCAGCGAGTCGAGCAGGCCTGCCGCCCCCTCGACGTCGGCGATGCCGCTGATGTCGGGCATGATGCCGCCCAGTAAGACCTGATGGGGAAGCAGGCCGACCTTCAAGACCGACGTATCCTGATTGTCGACGTTCTCATTGCCCATCAACGGAATGGCCGGGTGGAAGAAGGATTCAAGGTCGACCGGGATCGGATGCGCGCCCGCGGCAATGATGTTCTCGTAGTGGAAGTCCGTGCCCTCCAACGCATACAGCAGCGCCAGCCAGCAGCCCAGACGTCGGTAATAGTCGGCCACCTCCTCCGCCGTGTCGCAGTCGGCCTGGGCGATGTACCTGGCCCACCCGTGCGTGCCACGGTCGAGTGCGACCGGCGTACGCAGGTCCGTGCCGGCCCGCTCATTGAGCCAGTCGACCAGACCGGAAAAATGGTTGTCGATGGCGAGGCTGCGCGGTTTGTAGAAGAGCTTCGCGCCCGTCGTGAGTTCGATCTCCGCAACGGTCCTGCCGCCCCGATGCGTATCGCCTGCCCCGAGCTTGACGGTCCGGACCCCGGCCGTGAGCGCGTCCGCGACGACGACCGCCGCGATCTGCGCGCGATCTTCTTCGAAGCGCCCGAGAATCAGGCCAGCCTGCTCCGTCCAGTTGCGCGCGATCACGTCCATCCATTGTTTCATGGCGGGGTAACGGGCATGGAAGAACAACCGGACGTCGTCCTCGACAAGTGCCTCGCAATAGTCATCGAAGCTGTTTTTGTCGGCGATGAGTTTGTAATGCGCCAGCAGGACCTTGTACGTGATCCTGAACAACTGTTCCTGCAAGCCGAGTCGCAGCGATGCCACGCACGAATCGTCGCATGAGATATTCCTGGCCTCCAGAAAGCGCCGAAGGTCCGCGACACCGGCATTGACATGTGCCTCGTAAAATCGCGTCAACTTGTACAAATCCATGAATACTTTCGTGCAGGCGATCGGAATATCGAAGCAATGCCATTCGGCTGCAACGAATACCGGGGTGAATATGTCGAATGATCGGCGACCGCACGGAATGCACGATTGCCTTGCAATGAAAACCGGACAGAAACGCTTCCGCCCGGTTTCGAGGTTTTATTCGCTACTTAGTGCAGGTTGCAGCTGAAACCCCAGCACTCGGCGCTGACGGTGCAGATATAGCCCGACGACGCGCCGCCCACCTGGTGCAGCAGTTCGTCGTTAATTACGACCATACCGACCAGCTCTTCCATTGCGTTCTGGTCATCTTGCGTCTGCATCAGCGACTTCAAAACTTCTTTCTTAGCCATGATTTCCCTTAATAAGGATTTCGAGAATATCCCGTACGGTTGTGCGGGGCGCTTTTCACATTGATATCCTACCAATGCTTTTTGATGATAAATACGCCGAAAATAACTGTCAACAGCATTTTGCGAAAGATTAACACATTAATTTCGAGATATCATTTTCGGTATCGCATATCGATATCATTTTCGATATCCCTGAAACATGCCGCTTTCGGCATCACGAATTGGCGAGTGAAGCAGTATCCGGCATCCCAAATGGCCATACCTATTCAACATAGAAATCAGGCATTTCGTGATAATGCGTGACAATTATCCGACCGAATAAACAGCGGAAAACATCGAATTTCCTCCGGCCGATAACGGGTTAAATATTTCCTTTGCACCCAGTTGCAATTTGGCTATACTTGACGCGGCCGCCTCGAGCCACACCATTCACGCCATTCGTATCGCGGCCTGTCGATCGCGCTGGATCCTGCCGCGCTTGACCTTTTTAATGGCGCCGTTCGTCCTGCCTGGAATCCAATGAGCACAATGCAAAACATCAGCACGGGGTATGTCGACGATTCTGCGTTTGCTGGTCTCTTTTGTTTATTCGAGACTGTTCCGCTTTCCAGTTTCAATACGATCTGGTTTTGTCCGGAAGAATTCCCTGGTATCGAAGAAGCCGATCAATTAACCAGTGTCGCGAAACGCTTCGCCTATGTGATACCTGGCAGCGAATGCTTCGATGACCTGATCATGGAAACGGCCGCTCCCGTGCACATGCAGGCCGAGCGTTATGGCGGCTCGGGCATCGGCGACAACGCAGGCGGCGTGCGTTGCGGGAATATCGGCGCCTACCAGATTAAGGGCATCGGCCGGAATCTGCTCGTCGGGAACGGCAGCGATCACCTGCATGCCTACGGCGGGTTGAGCGCGATCGATGCGACGTGCGAAACGATCGTCGCCAATACCCTGGGACGGTTGCTGCCGCATGGCGTGGCCAATATCGTCGGCCTGATTTTTACCGCCCGTAACGCCGCATACAATCTGGGCTTCGAGGGGAAACGGGGCTGGGGCGCGCTGATGGTGCGTTCGGTCGCGCTGCGGCCGGCTCATTTCCTGCGCGCCGGCGGCGCGCCGCTCAAGAAAGACGGGATGCTGAGCGATACCTGGCGCGTGCGCTCGGCGAACAAAGCCCTCTTCCATACGTGCGACGGCGCCCAGGGGTTTGCCCGCTTTCTCGGATCCTATCTGCTTGCTGCCGCGGACCAATTCGCATTCGCGCGCATGGCGCGCATCATGCACGGTTCGGTTTCGCATTCGAATATCTGCTTCGATGCCCGCTGGATCGACCTGACGAACATGGGCACGGTTCCACCGGGGATCAATCCAGGAGGTTTTTTCGCGAGCCAATTCTCTTTCTTCGAAGAGCACATGGCGCCGGTCAATCTTATTCAAGAGAATATCGATACTTTCAACAAGTACAACGGCACGCGCGTTTCGGCGGCGCCGTTTTACAAGTTCTATCATGCGCAATACCAGTCCAGGCTGCGCAAACACGCGCTTTTTGTCGCCGGCCTCGAGGGGTACGGAGGCGAAAGCGAAGCAGACGCCCATCCGGCGCTTGCCGATTATTTGTTCAAAGTCATACTGCCGGGAAAAGTCGTGCGCAAAGCCTGGCCCAAGGCACGCGCCGAGGCCAATCCGTTGTTCGACGCGTTATCCCGTGTCTTTCACCAGTTGCCGCGTCCGGGTCAAGCAACGCATACGGCAGACCTCCCGGACGAAGTGCGCGATCTCGACTATTTCGTGAACGAGGCGCAGCGCCGTCATTCGACAATTATCGAGACCGATTATTTTCGCGCGGCGTGCTTCATGATTGCCATTAAAAGATGTCTATTGTCGGAGTATTTTTTCAGGGGTCGTCTCCAGGATCATGTCAGTCTTCTTTTCGATACCGACGATATTGACGGCGTACAGCGGCTGGTACACGACAGTATCCGTGCTGCGGAATGGACGTTCTCAGGCCTCGAAGAGTTCTCGCTCACGCTGTTCGACTACGAAGACCGGAAAATAGCGTTCGATGCAACCCGGGGGAAAATCACAGCGACCGGGCTGGGGTCGTTCGGACTGCACCAGCTCGGCGTACTGTCCGAAAGATTGAAAGCCTGGCCGGATACCGCGCTTACGATCGGCGGATATTGCTTCCGTTTTTATCTGGAACATCTGGCGCAGGAACTCTCTGTTTTCGCAAGGTACAGCAATGGATGATCTTCAACTGAATTTCTTGCAAATGATCAGCCTGCGCGCTGCGGGTGGTTTCGATCTCGGCGCCGCACTCGTACGCCGGCTCCGACTGGCCGCGATGGCAGGAACAAGCCGGATCATTTACGATGATTTGGGCAGGCCCGAAGGTTATGTCACCTGGGCGCGACTCAACAAAGAGGGATTCAAGGCGTTTGTGCGCACGGGCGCCTGCCCCAGGTATTACTACGAATTGAACGAGGGGCATTTTTTTGTTCTCCTCGACGTTTATGCCAGCAAACGCTCCAAGGAAACGCGGCGGGTGGTCCAGGACCTCGCCGGCCGCGCGCGGCTCTGGAGCAGGCTGGGCGCCGGCGTCGGTCAGGTTTATCTGCGGTCTGGGTCGGGATTTCGGAAAGCCAGCCTTCATCCCGAGGGCGGCGCGTAATCCGGCCATTGCCGTTAACGTGTGGCGCGCCGTCCCCATCGCCGACTATGAATCCTCATCAATTATTTCGTTCCGCGGTATTCAAGAACCAGCACGCCAAATGGCTTGGCGACGTCATTCTGGTCCGTCCCGTGTCGTTCGCGATGTTGACGGGCGGCGCCGCGATCTGTGCGCTGGTCCTCGTGCTGTTCTTTGTTTTCGGCAGCTACACCAAGCGCATTACCGTGGCAGGGCAGATCGTGCCCGAAGGCGGACTGATCAAGATACATTCCCTGCAGCGGGGAATCGTGATGAAAAAGTATGTGACCGAGGGACAGACTGTCACCGAAGGTCAGGTCCTGTTCGTGTTGTCGAGCGAACGCCAGAGCAGCGGCGCCGGCCAGACGCAGTTGCGTATCAGTGAAAAGATCATCGAAAACCAGGAATCGCTCAAGGACGAATTGAGCAAGACCGAAACACTGCAGCGCGAGCTCCGCTCGTCGACGCGCAGGCAAATGGACGCGTTGGAAAGCGAACTCCAGAAGATCGGGGCCCAGATTTCGGGACAGGCCCGGCGGCTGACGCTGGCCGAAGAAGACCTCGAGCGCACCCGGCAACTGCTGTCGATGAACTACATCTCCAAGGATCAGGTGGCAAAAAAGCAGGCGGAAGTGCTCGAGCAGACCAGCCGCCTGCAGGCGCTCGAGCGCGACCGCATGGCCATCTCGCGCGAACTGAGCGTACGGCGTGATGAGCTCATCAGTTCACCGCTGAAGGACGCCAACCAGGCCAAGCAACTGATGCGGGCGATCGCCAACACCGATCTGGAACTAACGGAAAACGAAGCGAAACGCAGCACGGTGATCACGGCCCCAGAAAACGGCAAGGTCACCGCGGTCGCCGTCGAGAAGGGCTACATCGTCGAACCGGACCGGTCGATGCTGAGCCTGGTGCCCGAACATGCGCAGCTGATGGCGGAGCTCTTCATCCCCAGCAGGGCGATCGGTTTCGTGAAAGTCGGCGCACCCGTCCTGTTGCGATATCAGGCCTTCCCCTATCAGAAATTCGGCCATGGAAAAGGGATCGTCCAGAGCATTTCCGGCTCCGCCCTGCCGATGGGGGAACTGAGCCTGCTCGGCATGGCCAGCGGCGTGACCGAACCCATGTACAAGGTGACCGTGAAACTCGCATCGAGCACGGTGCAGGCCTACGGACAGCCCCAGCCGCTGCGTCCGGGGATGCAGCTGGAAGCCGACATCATGCAGGACTCCCGGCGCATTTTCGAGTGGGTACTCGAGCCCCTGTACAGCATCTCCGCCAAACTTTGATTCCGGAAGAATTCGATGTCTTTTCTCGACGGCCTGTCGTTCGATTCCGCCAGGCGATTGCCGATGTTACTGCAGACGGAAGCCACCGAATGCGGTCTCGCCTGCATCGCGATGATCGCCGGCTATCACGGGTTCAATACCGACGTGGCCACGCTCCGGCAGCGTTTTTCCATCTCGCTCAAAGGTGCAACGCTCGTCGATCTCACGAAGATCGCCGCGCGCATGCACCTCGGGACTCGCCCGTTGAGACTGGATCTCCAGCACCTTGCACAGCTCGAGCTGCCCTGCGTCCTGCACTGGAACCTCAACCATTTTGTCGTACTCAAGGAAGTCAACAAGCATGCCGTCATCATTCACGACCCGGCCCGGGGCGCACGGACGGTATCGATGGAAGAAGTGTCGAAGTCGTTCACCGGGGTCGCGCTGGAAATGTGGCCGGATCCGGGCTTCGTGCCAAAAGAAGAGCGCCAGACCCTCAGGCTCCACAGCCTGATCGGGCATATATCGGGGCTTTCCCGTTCGGTGACGCAAATCCTGGTGCTGGCGTTGAGCCTGGAAGTGTTTTCCCTGGTCAATCCATTCTTTTTACAATGGATCGTCGACAACGTCCTCGTCTCGGCCGATCGCGGCCTGCTGGCGACGCTGGCCATCGGATTCGGCCTGCTCTTGTGCATGCAGCATGCAGTAACGTGGACGCGGTCGTGGATTCTCATCTACATGAGTACCACGTTGAGCGTGCAATGGCGGGCCAACATCCTGTCGCATCTGCTGCGTTTACCGGTCCAATATTTCGAGAAGCGCCACGTGGCGGACGTCGTGTCGCGCGCGGGCGCCGTGGACGAGATCCAGCGGATCCTGACGACCTCGTTTCTCGAAGCGGTCCTGGACGGCCTCATGACCATCGTCATCGTCGGCATGATGCTGGTCTACAGTCCGATGCTGACATCGGTATCCATGACCGTCGTTTTGCTGTATGCGCTGGCGCGCTGGGTGTTCTACGGGCGTTTGCGGGACGCCACCGAAAAGCGGATCATCCATTCGGCCAGGCAACAAAGCCATTTCCTCGAGACGGTGCGCGGCATTAAAGTCCTGAAGCTGTTCCAACGCCAGGAGCAGCGGCGTTCCGGCTGGCTGGCGCTGTTGATCGACGAGGTGAACGCCGACATCCGAGCGCGCCGTCTCGAGTTGTCGTTCAAAACGATGAACGGCCTGTTGTTCGGCCTGGAAAACGTCATCATTCTCTGGCTGGGTTCCGCCAGCGTCCTGGACGGGAATTTCTCGGTCGGCGTCCTGCTCGCCTTCGTCGCGTACAAGAACCAGTTCGGCACCCGCGTCATCGCGTTGATCGACAAAGGGTTCGAACTCAAGATGCTGCGCCTGCACGCCGAGCGGCTGGCCGATATCGTACTGACCGCGCCGGAACCATCCGGTGACGACCGCCTGTGCGCTTCGGCCGGCGACGCTCCGATCGACATCGAAGTCCGGGGCCTGTCCTATCGATACAGCGACAATGAGCCCTATGTGCTGGAAGGCGTCGATCTGACCATCGATGCCGGCCAATCTGTGGCGATCGTCGGCCCATCGGGTTGCGGCAAGTCGACGTTGTTGAACCTGCTGCTGGGCATTCTGGCGCCGACCGAAGGCGACGTCCTCATCGGGGGGGAAAACCTGCAAACCGTCGGCGTCGACTACCTGCGCGGCATGAGCGGGACGGTATTGCAGGACGATGTGCTGTTCGCCGGCTCGATCGCGGACAACATCAGCTTCTTCGACGCGTCTCCGGACCGGGACTGGATCGCCGAATGCGCGCGGCTGGCCTGCATTGCAGAAGACATCGTCACGATGCCGATGGGTTACCACACCCTCGTCGGGGACATGGGAACGATCCTCTCGGGCGGGCAAAAGCAACGGATCCTGCTCGCGCGTGCGCTCTACAAGCGACCGCGGATTCTGTTCCTGGACGAGGCGACCAGTCACCTCGACGTGGCACTGGAACGCCAGGTGAACCAGGCCATCCGGTCGCTGAACATCACGAGGGTGATCATCGCCCACCGTCCCGAAACGATTGCCAGCGCAGACCGGATCATCGAGCTACCCGGCAGGACCGCGCTCCAACGCCCGGCCCGGCCGCCGTCGCGCGAAATCGCGGCGGCTTCGGCCGGTGACGGCTGACATGGAGGTCTGACTACTGCCTGGAGAGCTGCCACCAGTTCATGTTCCACCCGCCGACCTTGGAGAAGATCGTCAGGTTCTGCTGGCCGGCCGCCGGGACGTTGACCGGATAGCTCATCCAGTCGTTGTTGTCCGTGCGGCCGACGTTGAAGTCGCCGTGCGTGCCGCCGCTCGAGCCGCCGGCGACGTGTTCTTGTACGTCCAGCTCGTGCCGGCCCAGCCCAGCGAGTTGAACACGTCGTAGGCCTTGCGCGTGTTCTGCCCGGCGCAGCGGCCCAGCAGCGTCCACGGCTGGAACGCGCCGACGAGGCCCCGGCCAGCGCCGGCAGGGCCGCCGCCCGGCGCGTGGTTGGAACGAGATTGCGATGCTTCTGCGTCTCCCGGTCGTGATGGTTGAGCTGAACGTCAGCGCACCACGGTCTGGATCGCGTGCGCGGGAATGTCGACCGCCGTTTCCATGCGGTCGACGACGAGGCGGTAGCGCTGCGGCTGGTCCGTCCGGTTCATGACGACGACCGCGAGCCGGCCGTCGCCGTTGCGGAACGCGACCGTCTGCAAGGTACTGCGGCTCGCGGCCGCACCCACGCGGCGCGCGCCCGGGCGGATCCAGCGCGAGAAATGCCCCATGTACGCATACCCCGGCGTGAACACGAGCCGGCCGTCGTCGCTCGCGTGCAGCAGCGCGAAGCAGTAGTTGCCGACGTGGTTCGGACCGCCGCGGCTGTCGAGCAGCATGTTCCAGTCGATCCAGCCGCTCGAGCCGGCGGCCAGGTCGGCGATGATCTCGCTGCCATAGCGTTCGCCGTTCGCCCAGCTCTGCACCTGACTCGCGTCGAACTTCTCGATCGAAGACTCGGTCAGCAGGAAGGGCACCTCGGGCCAGGCTTCATGGACGGCCGCCAGGTTGCGGTGCATCGGCTCGCCCTTGGCCCACGTCTCGTACCAGTGGTAGCCGACGCCCCACACGTACGGGCGCGCCTTCGGATCGTTCAGGATGTGCGCGGCGCGCTGCGGCAGCAGGTCGCGGTTGTGGTCCCAGACGACGACCTTCTTGTCGCCCAGTCCGGCCGCGTGGAGTGCCGGGCCCAGGTGGTCGGCAAGGAAGCGCGTCTCGTCCTCGGCCGAGAAGATCATCGATTCCCAGGTCTGCTTGGCCATCGGCTCGTTCTGTACCGACAGGCCCCACACGGGAATGCCCTCCTTCTCGTACGCCTGCACGAACTTGACGATGTACCGCGCCCACGTGTCGGCGTACTCGGGCAGCAGGCTGCCGCCGCCCAGCATGGACCCGTTCGACTTCATCCACGCGGGCGCGCTCCACGGACTGGCGAACACGCGCATCCGCGCACCGTAGGCCTTGCCAGCGTCCAGCACCCGGTGCAGCAGCGGCAGGCGGTAGCGGCGGTCGTGGCCGATGTCGAACGAGGCCAGCGTACGGTCGCCGTCCTTCACGTACGTGTAGCTGCCGCTGGAAAAATCCGAGCTGTGGATCGTCGTGCGCAGGATCGTGTAGCCGAGGCCCTCGCGCGGGTCGAGGTAGGCTTTCAGGAAGGCCTGCTGCGCGTCCGGCCTGAGCTTCGCATACGTCTCGGCGGCGGCGTCGGTGATGGCGCCGCCGAAGCCGAACACTTCCTGGTAGCGGCGCGTCGTGTCGACGAAGACGGCCGTCTCCGTCTCCAGCGGCTGGCTGGCGGCGCGCGGCGCATCGAGCCGGCCGGCCGCGAACGGCTGGCCGCCCTGCGCGGTCGTGTACACCTGCCAGGTCCCGTCCGCCGCGTTGGCCAGTGCGATGCCGGGTAGCAGAGCGGCGCAGCACGCCAGCCCGATCATGGTTCGTGTCGTGGTCACGATGGTCTCCTCGTCGTCGTTACAGGCCCGCGAACGGGTCGGGCGCGGTGGAACTGGTCATCCAGTCCCGGAGGGGCTGGTGCGGTTCGTAGCGCACGCTCCCGTACAGCTTGAACAGGTTCTCGATCTCGGCCAGCGAAGCCGCATTGAAATCGAGCGCGGGGATCGTGGCGCCCGCCGCGTTGGTGACCATGCCCCAGGTGCCGGTGCCGTGGCCGCCCGCGTTGCTGACGTACTTGTAGGCCCACACGGTCGTGGCCCAGCCGAGCTTCGCATACGTGTCGAAGGTGGCGCGCGTCACCTGGGCGCCCGTCTCCAGGCCCATGCTCGCCCAAGGCTGCGTCTCGCCGACGAAGAACGGCGTCTTGAGGTCCTGGATGCGCTTGTCCCATTCGCACACGCCGGTCGTCTTTGCCGCGTTGCAGCGCAGCCAGTCGCGGTGCACGGCCGGACCGATCGCACCCCAGCCGAACAGGCCCGGATAGAAATGCATCTCGAACGCGACGTTCGTCATGCCCCTCGCGGCCGGATCGCCATACGCGCCGATGCCGCTGCTGTGGCCCGGCAGGATGGCGACGTGGTTCGGGTCCACGGCGCGCACCGCCGTGTACAGCTTCCCGATGAAGGCGGCCAGGGTTGCCGGGTCGGTGCCCCACGGCTCGTTCAGCAGGCTGTAGCCGGCCACGGACGGACGGTCCTTGTAGCGCGCCGCCACCTGCTGCCACAGCCACACGGTGCGGTCCTGGTAGGCCGGCGTCGTCCACAGTGCCGCCGGGCCAAGGCAGCCGTCGTGCTGTTCCTTCTCGCCCGCCTGGCCGCCGGCGGCGCCGTGCAGGTCGAGGATCACGTAGATGCCGCGCTTCTCTGCCTGGGCGATCGCGTCGTCCAGGTAGTGCCACGCGTCGGCGCGGAGACTCCCGGGATGCCGCTCGTCTTCCACCAGCGTGTGAATGAACGGCACGCGCACCACGTTCACGCCGAAGCGCGCGAGCTGGTCCCAGTCGGCCGGCTGCATCCAGTTGTCGCGGAACAGCTTGAACAGGCGGTCGCGCTCCGCGTAGCCGAAGCGCTTGTCGAGCACCGCCTCCAGCTTGCACTGGGTGTCGATGCCGTTCGCGCCCTGCCCCATCATCCAGAACTCGTTGATCAGCCAGTTGCCGATGTTCGCGCCCTTCAGGTGGATCTCGGCGCCGTCGGCCGTCACCCACGTCGCGCCCTGGGCGTGGATCATCTGGGCCGCCTGCGTGATCGGCACCGAGGGCCCCGGCACGACCGGGTGCGCCGTCGGCGCCGGCGTCACGGCGATCGGGACCGGGGCCGCGGCCGGCGGCGCCGCCGTACCGCCGCCGCTGCCGCCGCAGCCGCCAGTCAGGGCGAGCGCTGCGAGAGCGGCCAAGACCGCCATCGTGATTCGCATCGTCGTCTCCTTACAGGCGGTAGTTCAGGCCCAGCAGCACCTGACGGCCATAGGTCGTGTAGCGCTCGGGCGCATAGGCGCCGCTCGCGAACGGGCTGCCCTGCTTCGTCTGGTACGGCGAGTTGTTCAGGTTATTCACCTGCAGCAGGATCGACAGGCCCTTCAGGCTGCCCTGCTCGAACGCGTAGCCGGTCTGGAAGTCGATCTGCTTCTCGGCCAGGATCTCGCTGAACGAGCGCAGCGCGAACAGGCCGGTGACTTCGCCGCGGAACGCGGACCGGTAGCGCTGGCTGACGCGCGCCGAGAAGCCGTGCTTTTCGTAGAACAGCGTCACGTTCGACACGCTGCCCGACAGGCCCGGCAGCTTCTCGCTCGTCCCCGGACCGTTCGGGTGGATCGACGACGCCGTGAGCGAATAGCTGCCGAGGATGCCGAAGCCGTCCAGCGCATGCCACAGCAGCCCGCCTTCCAGGGAGCCCGACAGCTCCAGGCCCTTGACCATGCCGCCCTGGCCGTTGGCCGGACGGTTCATCGTGCCGATATTGCTGATCGGGACGGTCTTCGACTGCGTCGGGAAGCCCGTGAAGTCGTACGCCGTCTGCTGGTTGTAGATGTAGTTGGTCAGGTTTTTATAGAACGCCGCGACGGCGACGTAGCTGCTCTTGGCGAAGTAGTTTTCGAGCGACAGGTCGAACGCGCGCGCGCGCCATGGTTCGAGCGTCGGGTTGCCGCCGCTGCCGCTCCATTCGCGCGTGGTGTCGCTGATGCCGCCCGACGCGCCGGCGCGCATGTCCTGCATCTGCGGCCTGGCCACCGTCTTCGCGGCGCCAAAGCGCAGCGCGGTGCGGTCGACGAAGTGGCTCAGGTCGAAGTTCAGGTTCAGGCTGGGCAGCACGTCGTGGTAGTCGCTGCCGCCGTGCAGCGGCGTGATGGAGTCCCCGGCCACCGCGAGGCCGTCCGAGCCCTGCTTCACGCCGATCACCTGCACGCCCAGGTTGCCGCGCACGGGGACGGGACCCAGGTCGGTGTCGATGCCCAACTTGGCGTAGCCGGTGGTGACCTTCTCTTCCACACTCCAGTTCTGGATCGCCAGGTCGGCGCTGCGGGCCGCCTGCTGGTCGTAGTACTTGGCCAGCACGGCCAGCGTGTCGTACGTGAGCACGGCCGGGATGCCGGCGAACGACAGCGACGTGGATGGCCGGACCAGGTCCGACGACACCGACACCGGCGCGTGGTTATTCTTGAGGAAGTAGTAGTTGTTGATGTCCGAGTGCTTCTTGTCGCGCTTCGAATAGTTCAGGCCGGCCTCGGCGTAGCTGAACATGCCGGTCAGGTTGCGCCTTGCCGACACTTTCAGGGAGCCCAGCGTATCGTCGACCTTCGGACGGTGCATGTCCGCATCCTTGCCCCAGCCGCCGACGTCGGTGAGCTTGATGATGGCCGGGTTCGTGAAGTCCACGCTCGGCGTGAATTTGGGGATGCCGTCTTCGATCGGGATCCGGAACTGGAAGTTGTTGTCCGTGATGCCCGAATTGGCCGGGCCCAGGCCGGCATAGGTTTCCAGCACCTGCTCGTGCCGCTTGGCCTGGGAGTACGACAGGTCGCCGATGAATTCCCAGTCGCCCGTGCGGTACTTGTTGTTCCAGCCGAGCGCGCCGAGCGTGTCCTTGCGGGTGTTGTAGTCGTTGCGGGCGATCGGTTCCAGGTTCACCAGCGTGCCGCCGGTCAGCAATTTGACGTTGCCGATCGTCTCGATCTGCGGATCCCGGTACGTGACCGCGCTCCACTGGTGCGAGTTCCACATCATGCCGCGCATGATTTCCGTCTGGTCGAACTGCGAGTAGTACAGGTCGACGGTGCTGCGGAATTCGCGCGATGGCTTGTAGTCGAGCACCGCCATCAGGCCGTCGCGCTTCTGCTTGCGCGAGGTGGCCGTGACTTCCGCGCCCTTCAGGGCCACGACGTCGGCATTCCCCGGCGGCAGGTTGTTCTGGTCGCCCCACCACCAGGCCTTGTATTCCTTCTGCTGGCCGGGCGAATCCAGGTGCGCGAAGCCGACGGCGACGCCCAGCGTGTTGTTTATGAACTGGTCGATGTAGGCGAAGCTGACGCGCTGGCCCCAGGCCGACGATTCGTCGTTCAGCTTGCCGTTGCCGTTGCGCTCGCCCCGTACGTTGAACGCGAGCGCGCGCTCGCGGCGGTCGAGGGGACGCACGGTCTGCAGGTCGACCGTGCCCGACAGGCCCTGCCCCACCAGCGACGCATCCGGCGTCTTGTACACGGTGACGCCGTTGATCAGCTCGGACGGATACTGGTCGTATTCGGCGCCGCGGTTGTTGCTCGTGCTGACCAGTTCCCGTCCGTTCATCAAGGTGCCGGCGAAGTCCGGCGACAGGCCCCGCAGCGAGATCACCTGGGCGCGACCGGCGACCCGTTGCGCCGTCAGACCCGGCAGGCGCGCGATCGACTCCGCGATCGATACGTCCGGCAGCTTGCCGATGTCCTCCGCGGTGATCGCTTCGACGATGGAGTCGGACTCGCGCTTGATGGCCATCGAGCTCTCGATGCTGCCGCGGATGCCGGTGACGACCACCGTGTTCGCGGTGGTATCTGCGGTGTCCTGCGCGCCGGCGGTGCCGCTCCACAACAGGGCGGCACAGGCGGCCGCGATCGGGGTGATGGACAGGATGCGCTGCTGGGGACGGACTTTGCCGGGTTGGTGCATGGTGTCTCCTCGTTTTTGTGTGATGTGATCCTGGACGCGCATCCATCCGCATTGCGAATGGAAACGTTGCCAATTCGTGACGCACGCTGGGCGTCCTTGTGCCGCTTTCCTCTTGCGACGTGCGCGATCGGTCGTATGCCACTTAAAATTGGAAACGTTGCCAAACTTGTTGAAAAAATGTTTGGAAACGTTGCCAAATTTGAAGTCATTGTCCGCCGAGGCTGAATCGAATGTCAATACCTTTGTGTGATCGGTCAGCAACAGCCGGCGGCAGAAAAAAACCCCTGAAACCAGGGGCTCGTTTCAACGCGCTTGCCTCGACCTGCCCCGCGCCGCATGCAGCTTCCGGTAGCTGTCCATCAGGCGATGATGCCGGTCGAGCCCGTCCAGCTTCATGCTCGTCGGCGTCAAGCCATGGAAACGCACGCTGCCGTCGACCGAACCCAGCACCGCATCCATGCGCGCATTGCCGTACATCCGGCGGAAGTTGGTCACGTAGTCGTCCAGTTCCAGCTCGTCGTCGAGCACCACCTCCAGCACCACGTTCATGGCCTGGTAGAACAAGCGCCGCTCGACGGTATTGTCGTTGTATTGCAGGAAGGCGCCCACCAGTTCGTGCGCTTCCTCGAACTGCTGCAAGGCGAGATGGATCAGCAGTTTCAGTTCCAGGACCGTCAGCTGGCCCCACTCCGTGTTCTCGTCGAACTCGATGCCGATCAGCGTGGCGATGTCGGAATACTCGTCCAGCTCGTTGTTTTCCAGGCGATCCAGCAGTGCCGCCAGGGCGTCGTCGTCCAGGCGGTGCAGGTTCAGGATGTCTTCGCGGAACAGCAGCGACTTGTTGGTGTTGTCCCAGACGAGATCCTCGACGGGATAGATTTCCGAAAAGCCGGGTACGAGGATGCGGCACGCCGTGGCGCCCAGCTCGTCGTACACCGCCATGTACACTTCCTTGCCCATGTCCTCGAGAATGCCGAGCAAGGTCGCGGCCTCCTCCGCATTGGCATTCTCGCCCTGCGCGGTGAAATCCCATTCGACGAAATCGTGGTCCGCCTTGGCGCTGAAGAAGCGCCACGACACCACGCCGCTGGAATCGATGAAGTGCTCGACAAAATTGTACGGCTCGGTCACGGCTTCGCTGGCGAAGGTCGGCTGCGGCAGGTCGTTCAGGCCTTCGAAGCTGCGGCCCTGCAGCAGTTCCGTCAGGCTCCGTTCCAGCGCCACCTCGAAACTCGGATGCGCGCCGAACGAGGCGAAGACGCCGCCCGTGCGGGGGTTCATCAGGGTCACGCACATGACGGGATAGGCGCCGCCCAGCGACGCGTCCTTGACCAGCACCGGAAAGCCCTGCGCTTCCAGTTCCTGGATCCCGGCCACGATGCCCGGGTATTTCGCCAGCACCTCCTGCGGCACATCGGGCAACGCGATTTCGCCTTCGAGGATCTCGCGCTTGACGGCACGCTCGAAAATCTCGGACAGGCATTGCACCTGGGCTTCGGCCAGCGTGTTACCGGCGCTCATGCCATTGCTGGCATACAGGTTCTCGATCAGGTTGGACGGGAAATACACCGTCTCGCCGTCCGACTGCCGCACGTAGGGCAGCGACACGACACCGCGCGCCACGTTGCCGGAATTGGTGTCGATCAGGTGCGAGCCGCGCAACTCGCCTTCCGGATCGTAGATGGCGCGGGTGTACGCATCGAGGATCCCGTCCGGCAGCGCATCGTCGGGCCCCGGCTGGAACCAGCGCTCGTCCGGATAATGGACGAAGGCCGCGTTGGCGATCTCCTCGCCCCAGTAGCTGCCGGCATAGAAATGGTTGTTGCTGATGCGTTCGATGTACTCGCCCAGCGCGGATGCCAGCGCGCTTTCCTTGGTCGCGCCCTTGCCGTTGGTGAAGCACATCGGCGAGTGCGCGTCGCGGATATGCAGCGACCACACGTTCGGCACGATATTGCGCCACGACGCGATTTCGATCTTGATGCCGAGGTTCGCCAGCAGCCCCGACATGTTGGCGATGGTCTGTTCCAGCGGCAGATCCTTGCCGGAGATATAGGTGGCCGCGTCGGCGGCGGGCTGCAGGGTCAGCAATGCCTGCGCGTCCGCATCCAGGTTCTCGACCTCTTCGATGACGAACTCTGGCCCCTCCTGCACCACTTTTTTCACGGTGCAGCGGTCGATCGAGCGCAGGATTCCCTGGCGGTCCTTCTCCGAGATGTCCGGCGGCAGCTCGACCTGGATCTTGAAGATTTGCCGGTAACGGTTTTCCGGGTCGACGATATTATTCTGCGACAGGCGAATATTTTCGGTCGGGATATCGCGGGTGTTGCAGTACAACTTCACGAAGTACGCCGCGCACAGGGCCGACGAGGCCAGGAAATAATCGAACGGGCCAGGCGCGGAGCCATCGCCCTTGTAGCGGATCGGCTGATCGGCGATGACGGTGAAGTCGTCGAACTTGGCTTCCAGACGCAGCTTGTCGAGAAAGTTGACCTTGATTTCCATCGGGGATTCCAAACTATGTAAAAGACAAAGCCCTGTCGAGGCAGGGCTTCGCAGTCAGTCACCGACGGGGGATCATTCGCACCCGATGATGAATGTCTGAGCTAAAGGCCTGAATTTTCTCATATTTCCGGATCGGGATTCGAGAATTCCATCAGCCTGTGCGCACTCGTGGGCGCGTCACGGGTCCGTCACAAAGCACGACTAGGATAGGCGATCGGCGGCGTCGGGACGACGCCGGTGTACCGGCAAGGGAGGAGACGTGATGGAATGTACGTATCGTACCCGGGCGTTCCGCCTGCTGGCCGAAGACGCGCGCCTGACGTCCCGCACGACCCGCGTGCTGCAGGCGTTGATCACGGCCAGTCCGGTCGCGCTGCGGGGTGAACCGACGATGGTGCCGCGTGTCGAATTGATCGACGCCATGCTGGGCGATACCGTCCACGCGATTGCCACGACGGAAGATGCCCTGCTGGATGCCCTGGAAGAGGTCGCGGACGCGTACTGGAGCATGCCCGGTAGCCTGGGAGTCTCCACCGGCTTCTTCCTCGACAGCTTTGGCCTGTCGCGCCTGTCCGGCTTCGTGCACTTCCAGTTCGACCACGACTTCGTGATGGCACTGGAGCAGATCAGCCGGCAGTTGCGGGACGACGCGGAACGCCCGACATGAACGACCGCCGGCCCCAATTCATATCGGCAACAATCGTTATGTCACGAACATGTTATTTATCTTGCCTACAATGCGCGCTTCGATTGTCCACAACCTGAGAGACTGATATGCGCATGAAGCAACTGTTGGCAACCATCATCGTCGGCACCACCGCCGCGTTCGCGAGCACCGCGACCCTGGCCGCCGACATCACCGGTGCCGGTTCCACCTTCGCTTACCCGATCTATTCGAAATGGGCGGAGATGTACAAGAAGACCAGCGGCAACGGCCTGAACTACCAATCGATCGGCTCGGGCGCCGGCATCAAGCAGATCAAGGCCAAGACCGTCGACTTCGGCGCGTCGGACATGCCGCTGCCGGTCGAAGAGCTGAACGAAGC
>Ga0187844_10000068_pt1 | contig 70746 bp, 65 predicted proteins | sample SpaLakP09_SKY_50_FD_134517 | JGI IMG/M metagenome (GOLD analysis project Ga0187844, IMG submission 134517) | Oligotrophic lake water microbial communities from Sparkling Lake, Wisconsin, USA - SP09_SKY_50 | ecosystem: Environmental > Aquatic > Freshwater > Lake | place: USA: Sparkling Lake...
GCGCTGGCGGGCCACCTCGTCATCGACGACAGCGTGTACCGCCACGCCGACCCCGAGGTCGCGCGCGCCTACGTGATGAGTCCCCCGTTCCGCTCCAGCCACCACCAGACCGCGTTGTGGCAGGGCCTGCAGGGGGGCAACCTGCACACGACGGCGACGGACCACTGCACGTTCTGCGCCGGCCAGAAAGGGATGGGCGCGGACGATTTCACGCGCATCCCGAACGGCTGCGGCGGCGTCGAGGAGCGCATGGCCGTCGTGTGGGATGCGGGCGTGAACACGGGGCGTTTGACGCCGTCCGAATTCGTGCGCGTGACGTCGACCAATGCGGCGCAGATTTTCAATATCTATCCGCGCAAGGGGTCCGTGTCCGTGGGAGCGGATGCCGACGTCGTCGTGTGGGATCCCCAGGGGACGCGTACGATCTCCGCCGCGACGCAGCATTCGAAGGGCGACTTCAACGTGTTCGAAGGGCGCACGGTGCGCGGTATTCCGACGCATACGGTGGCGGCCGGGAAGCTCGTGTATGCGGATGGGGAATTGCGGGCGGAGCGTGGGGCGGGGCGATATGTGGAAAGGCCTGCATTCACCGGCACAGTCTAAACGTCGTCCCTGCGAAGGCAGGGACCCAAGTCCTGCGTGCCTTATCGGGACGCGTAAAAATTGGATTCCCGCCTTCGCGGGAACGACGTTGTTTTAGGCAGTCATTTGGAGAACAACCATGAACGACCTGCGCATCAACGGCACCCGCCTGTGGCACTCCCTGATGGAACTGGCGCAGATCGGCGCCACCGAGAAAGGCGGCGTGAAGCGCCTCGCCCTGACGGACCTCGACCGCCAGGGCCGCGATCTCGTCGTCCGGTGGGCGAAGGCCGAGGGACTGGCCGTCACCGTCGACAGAATCGGCAACGTCTTCATGCGCCGCGAGGGCATGAACCCGGACCTGCCTCCGGTTGTCACGGGCAGCCACATCGACACCCAGCCGACCGGCGGCAAGTTCGACGGCAACTACGGCGTGCTGGCCGGCCTCGAAGTCGTGCGCACGCTGAACGAGCGCGGTATCCGCACGGAGGCGCCGATCGAGGTCGCGTTCTGGACCAACGAGGAAGGCTCGCGCTTCGTGCCCGTCATGATGGGTTCCGGCGTGTTCTGCGGCGCGTTCAGCCTCGAGACGGCATACGCGGCGCGCGACGTCGACGGCAAATCCGTAGGCGACGAGCTGGAAAGGATCGGTTACGCGGGCGACCAGGTGCCGGGCGACCACCCGATCGGCGCCTACTTCGAGGCGCACATCGAGCAGGGCCCGGTGCTGGAAGACGCGAACAAGGTGATCGGCGTCGTGCCCGCCGTGATGGGCCTGTCGTGGTACGACTGCACGGTGACGGGCATGGAAGCGCACGCGGGCCCCACGCCGATGCACCTGCGCCGCGACGCGCTGCAGGTCGCGACGACTATCATGCAGGAAACGGTGGCCATCGCCAACCGCTATCCGCCGTACGGCCGCGGCACCGTGGGCATGGTCCAGGTGTTCCCCAACAGCCGCAACGTGATCCCCGGCCAGGTCAAGTTCAGCATCGACCTGCGCAACGTCACGGACGAACTGCTGAACACGATGCACGGCGAGATCGAGGCGTTCGTCGAGCGCACGCGGCGCGAGACCGGTCTCGCCATCGACCTGCAGCGCGTGTCGTACTACCCGCCTTGCCCGTTCCACCCGGATTGCGTGGGCGCCGTGCGCGCCGCGACGGAGAAGCTGGGGTATTCGACGATGGACGTGGTCTCCGGCGCCGGCCACGACGCCATCTACGTCGCGCGGCTGGCACCCGCCGGCATGATCTTCGTGCCGTGCAAGGACGGCATCAGCCACAATGAAATCGAGGATGCCCAGCCGGGCCACCTGGAAGCCGGCTGCAACGTGCTGCTGCACGCGATGCTGGAGCGGGCCGGAATGGTTTCCACGTCCGCGACGGATGAGCTTGTTGCTCAAAAGTAACAAAATGCAATTTGTTGTTACTATCCTGGCCGATTCCCTAGGCCGGTAGCATACTGTGGACCGAAGCCGCCCGCCGGGCGGCACGCGTCTGACCGACGATGCTGACCGGATACTATGAACCCCCGCTTGTTTTGATTTCGATCCTCGTCGCGATCGTCGCGTCCTATTCCGCCCTCAGCCTGGCGGGCCGGGTGACGGAAGCCACCGGCGGCTCCCGGTTCGCCTGGATCCTGGGCGGCGCGATCGCGATGGGGTCCGGCATCTGGGCCATGCACTTCGTCGGGATGCTGGCGTTCCGCCTGCCGATCCCGATCGCCTTCGACGTCCCGATCACGCTCGTCTCGCTGGTGCTGCCTATCGCCGCCTCCGGCCTCGCGCTGTGGCAGGTGAGCCGCACGGACCTGGGCCCGGTGCGCCTTTGTGTCAGCGCCGTCATCATGGGCGCCGGCATCAATGCGATGCATTACACGGGCATGGCCGCGATGCGCATGCGGCCGGGGATCGTGTACGACCCGCTGCTGTTCGCGCTGTCCGTGCTGATTGCCGTGGGCGCGTCCGCGCTGGCGCTGTGGATCGCCTTCCGGCTGCGCCGCAGCACGCCGGACGTGTGGATGCCGCGCATCGGCGCCGCCGTCGTAATGGGCTGCGCCATCGTCGGCATGCATTACACGGGCATGGCGGCCGCGAACTTCCCGGCCGACAGCGTGTGCATGGCCGCGCGCGTCGGCGTGCACCGCGACAGCCTCGCCACGCTCGTCGTCCTGGCCACGTTCTGCGTGCTGGGCCTGGCCCTGATCGCGTCCGTGTTCGACGCCCGGCTGGAAGCGAATGCGCGCATCCTCGCCATGTCGCAGGCGACGTCCGCCGAGCGCCAGCAGCTGCTGGAGCGCGAGCGCATCGCGCGCGACGAAGCCGAGCGCCTGTCCGCGCTGAAGGACGAATTCCTCGCCACCCTGTCGCACGAGCTGCGCACGCCGCTGAACGCGATCCTCGGCTGGGCCGGCATGCTGCAGCGGGGCGTGAAGGACGAGGCGACGTTGAAACGCGCGCTGGAGACGATCGAACGCAACGCGCGCGCCCAGGGCAAGCTGATCGACGACCTGCTCGACATGAGCGGCATCATTTCCGGCACCGTGCGCCTGGACGTGCAGACGGTCGACCCGGCGCGCATCGTCGAGGCGGCGGTGGGCACCGTGCACCCGGCCGCCGCGGCGAAGATGATCGCCTTGAAGTCCGACCTCGGACGCGAACCGGGCAGCCTGCCGCTGGAAGTGCGCGCGGATCCGGGCCGGCTGCAGCAGGTGCTGTGGAACCTGCTGGCCAACGCGGTCAAGTTCACGCCGTCGGGCGGCAGCGTGCAGGTGCTGCTGGGACGCGACGGCAACGATGCCGTGATCCGCGTGACCGATTCGGGCATCGGCATCGCGCCGGATTTCCTGCCGTACGTGTTCGACCGCTTCCGCCAGCAGGATGCGTCGATCTCGCGCCAGCACGGCGGCCTGGGCCTGGGCTTGTCGATCGCGCGGCAGCTCGTCGAACTGCATGGCGGGACGATCGCCGTGGACAGTGCCGGCGCCCACACGGGCACCACGTTCACGGTGCGCCTGCCGCTGGCCCGCCCCAGCGCCGTCACGGCGCCGGGCACGGGCGTGCGCCCGGCCGCGCAGGCGGGCGCGGACGACCTGGCCGACCTCTCCGGCGTGCGGGTACTGGTGATCGACGACGCGCCCGATACGCTCGACGTGCTGGAACAGATCCTGTCGTACAGCGGCGCCGCCACGACGACGGCGCCGGGCGCGGGTGCCGCGCTGGCCATGCTCGAGCGCGAGGTGCCGGACGTGATCGTCAGCGACGTCGGCATGCCCGAAGTCGACGGCTTCGAACTGATGCGGCGCATCCGCCGGCGCGCGGCCACGGCGGACGTTCCCGCCATTGCGCTGACGGCGTTCACGCGCCAGGACGACCGCGCCAAGGCGCTGCAGGCCGGTTTTACCGATTACCTGGCCAAGCCCGTCGAGCCGGCGGCGCTGGCGGCCGCGATCAAACGCGTCGTTGCCACCGCGCGCGCAGCGTGAACGTTATTGGAACGTGGTTTCGCGTTCCGGCGTGGCGCTGATACGGTGGATGGCCAGGTCGGCGCCGTCGAATTCCTGCTCGGCGTCCAGGCGCAGCCCGACGGTCGCCTTCAATAAGCCATAGACGATGATGCCGCCGATGCCGGCGATGGCCACGCCCAGCAGCGTGCCGACGATCTGCGACGCCATCGACACGCCGCCCAATCCCCCCAGCGCCTGACTGCCGAAGATGCCGGCCGCGATGCCGCCCCACGCGCCGCACAGGCCGTGCAGGGGCCATACGCCCAGTACGTCGTCGATCTTCCAGCGGTTCTGCGCCAGCGTGAACATCACGACGAAGATCGCGCCAGCGATCGCGCCGGTCACGAGCGCGCCCATCGGATGCATCAGGTCCGAGCCCGCACACACGGCGACGAGGCCGGCCAGCGGGCCGTTGTAAACAAAGCCCGGGTCGTTCTTGCCCAGCACGAATGCGGTCAGGGTGCCGCCCACGAGGGCCATCAGCGAGTTGACGGCGACGAGGCCGTTCATCTTGTCCAGCGTCTGCGCGCTCATCACGTTGAAGCCGAACCAGCCGACCGTGAGGATCCACGCGCCCAGCGCGAGGAACGGGATGTTCGACGGCGGGTGCGCCGAGATACGGCCATCCTTCGTGTAGCGGCCGCGGCGTGCGCCCAGCAGCAGCACGGCCGGCAGCGCGGCCCAGCCGCCGACGGCGTGCACGACGACGGAGCCCGCGAAGTCATGGAACGCCGCGCCGAAGCTGGCCGTGAGCCAGTCCTGGATGCCGAAGCGGTTGTTCCACGCGATACCTTCGAACAGCGGATAGACGAGGCCCACGAGCAGGGCGGTCGCGGCCATCTGCGGGTGGAACTTGGCGCGTTCGGCGATGCCGCCCGAGATGATGGCGGGGATCGCGGCGGCGAACGTCAGCAGGAAGAAGAATTTCACCAGTTCGTAGCCGTTCTTGGCGACCAGGGTGCTCGTGGCGCCCATGAAGTGGATGCCGTAGGCGATGCCGTAGCCCACGAAGAAGTAGGCGATGGTGGAGACGGCGAAGTCGATCAGGATCTTGACCAGGGCGTTGACCTGGTTCTTGCGGCGTACCGTGCCCAGTTCCAGGAAGGCGAAGCCGGCGTGCATCGCCAGGATCATGATCCCGCCGAGCAAGATGAAGAGCGCGTCCGCTCCGCTTTTGAATGCATCCATGCGTACTCCAAAAAAGTGCAAGTTAATTTGATTGCACTTCTGGGTAGCAATAAACGTTCCAATTTGGTGAAGAAGCGCACTCCCAGCGGGCATGCGGTGTGGGTTGCCCCGCAAGCGTGCACGAGCACCGTTGCGGTGCGTATTTGCGCCAAAATGGGGAGGTATGGTCGATCAGGCAATCGTAGTATGCTTTCAAGAAATTCACCCACAAGGAGACCCATGAACCGCACCATGAATGCCGCCATCCTCGCGGCTCTGCTGTCGGCCGGCGCACCTATCCTGTCCGCCCACGCCGCCGCAACCACCGCTTCCGCTGCCGCCTCGTCCGCCGAACGCCAGGTCGACCGCATCGCCGCGAGATTCTATGATGCGCGCGCCCGCTTCGACCCGTTGCTGTACGCGACCGCGAACGGCGACAGCCGCTACGACGACCAGATCGGCATGGCGATCGACCCGAAGGTCCGCGCCCGCTATATGGCGCAGAATCACAGGCTGCTGGACGACCTGCAGAAGATCGACAAGATGCGTCTAGCGGAGAAAGCGCGCCTGAACTACGACATCCTGTCCTTCGAGATCCGCGCCCAGCTCGACCTCGCACGCTTCCCCGAGCACCTGCTGCCGCTGAACCACTTCGACAACATTCCGAGCAACCTGGCCAACTACGCGAGCGGCACGGGCTCGCAGCCGCTGTCGACGCCGGCCCAGTACCGCGCCTATTTGTCCCGCCTGGAGCAGCTGCCCGCGTGGATCGACCAGGCCATCGCCAACATGAAAGAGGGCGTGAAAAAGGGTGTCGTGCAGCCGAAGGCGATCACGGCGAAGATGCTGCCCCAGTTCCGCCAGCTGGCCGCGACCGATCCGGAAGCGAGCATCTTCTACACGCCCATCAGGAACCTGCCGGCCGGTTTCCCGGACGCCGATAAAAAATCGCTCACGGCCGGCTACCGCCAGGCCGCGCAAAAGATCGACGCGGCGCTCGGACGCCTGAACACGTACCTCGAAAAGGATTACCTGCCCGCGGGCCGCACGACAGCCGGCTACGGCGCGCTGCCGGACGGCGCCGCGTGGTACCAGGCCCGCATCCGCAACAACACGAACCTCGACCTGACGCCGGCGGAGATCCACGCGCTGGGCGAAAAGGAAGTGGCGCGCATCCAGCAGCAGATGGCGACGCTGGCACCGAAGCTGGGCTACGACGGCCCGCTGAACACGTTCCCGCAATGGGTGGCCGCGCAAGCGCGCTTCAAGCCGTTCAAGACCGACCAGGAGGTGCTGGAGCGCTACCGCGCCATCTACGGCGCCGTGGAGGCGAAGCTGCCGCAGTATTTCAGCCTGCTGCCGAAGGCGAAGCTGGACATCCAGCTGGAGCCGGAACTGACGCGCGCCACGGCGTCCGACCACTACACGCCCGTCGCCGCCGACGGTTCGCATCCGGGCGTGTTCTGGGCCGTCGTCAACGACCCGAAGGATTACAGCACGGTCGGCATGACGAGCCTGTTGCTGCACGAAGGCGTGCCGGGCCACCACCTGCACGCGGCGCTGCTCAAGGAGCTGCCGCTGCCGGACTTCCGCAAGTTCTTCACCGAGCACCCGAGCGCCGCTGCCTACACGGAAGGCTGGGCGCTGTACTGCGAGACGCTGGGCCGCGACTTTGGCCTGTACGACGACCCGGCCGCGTACTACGGCCATTCGAACGCTGAACTGCTGCGCGCCGTGCGCCTCGTCGTCGACACGGGCATGCACGCACAGGGCTGGTCGCGCGAGCAGGCGGTCAAGTACATGATGGACAACCTGGGCGACAGCGAGGCACGGGCGACGAACCAGATCGAGCGCTACATGGTGTGGCCGGGCCAGGCGCTGGCGTACAAGGTGGGCGCGCTGAAGATCCTCGACCTGCGCGCACGGGCGCAGAAAGCGCTGGGGCCGAAGTTCAGCTTCGCGAAATTCCACGAAGTCGTGCTGGGGGATGGGACGCTGCCGTTGCCGATTTTGCAGGCGCAGGTGGAGAAGTGGATCGCTGCGGAGAAATAATCACCGCACTATGAATTGTCGCCCCTGCGAAGGCGGGATAGCGCCCCCGGCGCTATCCCCCCAAGTATTATGCGTATCACGATGCGTGCAAACTTGGGTCCCCGCCTGCGCGGGGACGACGGTGGGGAGGATTACGGTTCGTGCACAGTGTGTGCAACCGTACATATCCCCGCCCCAATTGGGTGCATGATGGCTTTCATGAAATCCGATGACACCACCATCGCGCCCCCGTCACCCGAGGCCACGACCTGGCTGTCGAAGCTGGGTCCGGGCCTGATCACCGGCGCGGCCGACGACGACCCGAGCGGCATCGCCACGTATTCGCAGGCCGGCGCCCAGTTCGGGTTCAACCTGCTGTGGACACTGCTGCTGACGTATCCGCTGATGGCTGCCATCCAGGTCATCAGCGCTAACATCGGCCGCGTGACGGGGCGCGGGCTCGCCACCAACCTGCAGCGCTACGCGCCGCGCCAGGTGGTGTGGGGCGTGGTCGGCCTGCTGCTCGTCGCGAACGTCATCAACATCGCGGCCGACGTGGCGGCGATGGGCGAGGCGATGTCGCTCGTCGCGCCCGGCCGGCCGCTGTGGTATGCCGTCGGTTTCGGCGTGCTGTCCGTGCTGCTGCAGGTGTTCGTCCCTTACCAGCGCTACGTGAACCTGCTCAAGTGGCTCACGCTCGTGCTGCTCGCGTACGTGGCCACGGTGTTCGTCGTGCATGTGCCGTGGGGCGTCGTGCTGAAGACCACCGTATGGCCGCATATCGCGTGGAACAAGGATTACCTGACCACGATCGTCGCCGTGTTCGGCACGACGATCAGTCCCTATCTGTTCTTCTGGCAGGCGTCGCAGGAAGTCGAGGAACTGCGCGCGGACGACAGCGCGGAGCCGCTGCGGCGCGCGCCCGACCAGGTCGAGCGCCAGCTCGGCCGCATCCGCTTCGACACGCTCATCGGCATGGCCGTGTCGAACGGCGTCGCGTTCTTCATCATGCTCACCACCGCCGCCACCCTGCACACGCAGGGCGTGCACGATATCCAGTCGTCGGCGCAGGCGGCAACGGCCCTGAAACCCGTCGCGGGCGAGCTCGCGTTCGTCCTGTTCGCGCTCGGCATCGTCGGCACGGGCCTGCTCGCGATCCCCGTGCTGGCCGGTTCGGCTGCGTACGCGATGGCCGGCACGTTCCACTGGAAGAGCAGCCTGGGCGCGGAATTCTCGGCCGCGCGCAAGTTCTACGGCATCATCATCGTCGCCACCCTGGCGGGTGTCGGCATCAATTTCATGCCGCTCGACCCGATCAAGGCGCTGTACTGGAGCGCGGTGCTGAACGGCGTCATCGCCGTGCCGGTGATGGCGATCATGATGCTGGTGGCGTCGAGCCCGCGCATCATGGGCGAGCTGACGATCACGCCGCGCCTGCGCGCCATGGGCTGGCTGTGCACCGGCGTGATGGCGGCGGCGACGATCGCGATGTTCGCGTCCTTCCTCTGAGCGATTACTGCATGTCGCTTATTGAAGATCGATTCTTCCGTAGATGCCATGCGCCTCGTCGCCGGGCCCCGCCGTGTAGAACAGCGTGTTCGTGGGCTGGTTCTGCACGCCGTTGCCGAACGCGATGCCCCACAGGCCGTCGATGACGATGGGCGTGTGGTCGGCCTTTGACAACGTGCCGATGAAGCCGCCCGTGGACGGGTTGTAGGCGTTGATCTTGCCGTCGCCGAAGTTCGCGACGAGCAGCGCATTGCTGAAGTCCCCGAAGTTGGCCGGCGCCATGGCGAGGCCCCAAGGCGCATTGAGCGCGCCGCCCGCCGCCAGCCGGTGCAGGAAGATACCGCCCGTGTCGTACACGTCGACGACGCCCAGCCCCGCGCCCTTGACCTCGTCGTTGCCGCTCGTCTCGCGCTGGGCATACGCGACGTAGATGCGGTCGCCGATGGCCTGGATGCCGAACGGCGCGTAGCCGGCGGGCAGGCCCGGATCGGCGAAGCCGCCCGGCAGCGTGGTTTTCTGGAAGCTGGCGTTATAGACGTCGATGCGGTTGTTGTGGAAGTCGGCCGCGTACAGGTAGTTGGCGCCCGAGTACGCGCCGATGGCGAGGCCCTTGTAGACGGCGCTGCCGCCCGTGTCGACGGCCGTCACGGCGTTCGTGCGATTGACTGCCGGCGACCAGCCCGACACGGTGCCCGTCTCGCCCACGAAGATGAACGGGCTCGCGCCCGTCACGCCGTTCTGCGTGACCTTGAAGTCCTGGCTGCCGTTGTAGACGATGCCGGTGACGCCCGCGGGCACCGCGACGACGAGCGTCTGCGGCACGCCGTTGCCGTCGTACAGCGTCGACGTCGCCGTGCCGTTGTTCGCGACCCAGACGAACGCCGTGGGGTTGAACGCGATGCCCCACGCGTTGACGAGGTGGGTGTCGGTGTGGGCCGCGCCGCTGGACTGGTCGGTGACGAGGGCCGTGGTGGCGAAGGCGCTCGTCATCACCGGGGGCGTGACCACGGGCGGCGGCGGCGTCGTGTGGTCGTCGCCACCGCCGCCGCATGCCGCGACGGCCGCGCCGAGGACGATGCCGCACAGGAGGCGCACGGCCGGATTCGATAGCAGGTTCATGATTGCACCTCTGATGGTAGGGACGACGTTAATGCCGGCGTCCCCGTCCAAGGTTCAATCGGAGCGGGGTTTTTTTAAAAGCGCAGGCTGGCGCCGGCGAACAGGGCGCGGGCACGCGGCAGGCCGTTGCCGGAGGCGTGCGCGAGGGTCTGCACGCCAGCCTGCAGGCGCCAGTCGCCCGTGTCGTAAGCGAGCGTGGCGCGCAGGTCGGCGCGGTCCCGGTCGCTCCAGTGGTAATCCGTATCGAGCGGATGCAGCAGCCCGGCATGCAGGGCCAGCGCCACGCGCTCGCCCAGTGGGATGCCGCCGTTCAGGTCGACGTAGACCGTGCGGCCCCCGCCGTAGTAAGCGGGCGAATAGGAAAGCCGTGCATTGACGCGGTCGTACGTCAGGCCCGCGTAGAACTCGTGGTAGTCGACTTCGTGGTTGCGCAAATAGATCGTGCGCGTGACGCCGGCATCCCACGACAGCTGCGTCGTCAGCGGCAGCGCGCGCCCGCCGTAGACGATCAGCAGGCACTGGTCGCGGCCGTACAGGTCGATGGGCGTGGCGAACGTGCCGGCGTACCAGCCGCCGTCGAAGTCGTGGTCCACGCGCAGCTGCACGGCGGGGTTGCGGCCCAGCGAGACGCCGCGCATCGCGTATTCGGACACGACGGAGAGATCGGCGCTGGTCTGGGCCAAAGCGGCCGGCGCCACCGCGAGTGTGGCCAGGATGAGTGCGAACGCGCCCGCGACGGGTTTCAGTGCGGCGGGCGCGGCGAGGGAAGGCTGGCGGTCGTGGTCGTTGATGGGCATAGGCAGAAACAGGCTCCGGCGGCGCGCGCAACGGCCGCGCAGGCGTCTATGCTACCAGCTTGTCCGGCACCGGACGTGAGCGCGGCGGGCAGCACCCGCGCGCCGCCGTCGAGATCGGCCCGCAGCATGGCCGGCGTCGTCGCGGGACGCAGTTCCAGCACCAGTGCCGCGAGCCCCGCCACGTGGGCCGACGCGTACGACGAACCGGACACCAGCCCGAAGCGCGCACCCGGCAGCGACGTGGGCACGTCCGTCCCCGGCGCGCGCAGCGATCCGGGCGGTGGCGCGCGCTGCGTGTCGGACGCGACCGCGATCACACCGGAATGCGACGCGGGAAAGCCGCCGTCGGGCTGCGCCGGATCGGCCGCGCCGACGAGCGTCACGCCGCGCGCGAGGGCCGCGTCGAGCAGCGCTTCCAGCAGCCGGTCGCGCGGGCCGCCGATGCTCATGTTGATGACGCGCGCATCGCTCATCAGCGCAAAATTGATCGCCTTGCCCAAGGTGAAGCTGTTGCAGCGGGCGGGCGGTCCGGCCGTCTCCCAGCACGCGCGCAGCGCGAGCAATCTGGCGCCCGGCGCCACGCCCGCGATGCCCACGCCATTGCCTTCGCGTGCCGCGATGATGCCGGCGACGGCGGTGCCGTGGGCTTCGGCGCCGTCCGGATATGCGTCGACGAAGTTGCGGCGCAGCTTGATCTGGCCGTCGAGGTCGGGGTGGTTCGCGTCGACGCCGCTGTCGATGACGGCCACCGTCACGCCGCGTCCCGTGCCGGCGCGGTGCAGGGACGCCAGCTGCCACGCGTGCGCGGCCGGCTGCACGGGCAGCAGCGGGTCGCCTGAGCCCGGGCCATCGAGGCCGTGGTAGTCCTGGATCGCCTGGGCCCACGCGACGCGCGGATCGTGCGCGAGCGTGTCGAGCAGGCGGTCGACGGGGCCCGTGCCCGTGTCCTCCATCAGGAAGCAGTCGATGCCGATCGCGGGCATCGGCCAGTCGTCCACGACGCGCAGGCCGTAGGTCGAGGCCAGGTCGCGCGCGACGCGGCGGCGCGCGGCGCGGGTGCCGTCTTCCGTGTAGCCGCCGCCGTAGGCGCCATCGGGCCGGAAGTGGGGCGACGGCATGCGCAGCATCACGAGCACCTGCCGTGCCGCGGGCACCGGTGTCGAGACGGGGTGCGTGGCCGCCTGCGCGTCCGCGCTCGCGCGCGGGACCACGCACGCCAGCGCGCACAACGCCGCGCACAGCGCGAGGAGACGGGCGAACGGGTGCGTGTTCACGGCCGCTTGTCCATCGTGAGCGGTTCGGCCAGCGTCACTGCCGGCTCCGCGCGCAGCCGGGCCAGCACCGGGTCGAGCGCGCCGTCCGCGCCGACGAGCCATGCATCCGTGACGGTCGGCCCGCCGACGATGCGCGCACCGCTGGCGCGGACGATGCGGCGCAGTTCCGCTTCCGGCGTGTCGGGCCTGAACGTCACGACGACTCTCGCCATGCCGTTCGCGCCGGCGGCGCCGAGGACATGGTAGTTGTCCGGCGAATCTGATTGTGCGGACGGGCGTGCCAGCAATGCGGCCAGCACGGCGATCGCGCCGAACTGCAAGGCGACGGCGGCGCGCAGCCAGGTGCGGTCGTTCGCGGCCATGCGGTTGCGCCAGCGTTGCAGCAGGCCCGGTTGTGCCTGAGGCGGTGCGGCGTCCAGTTGCGGCATCAGCCGTTTCAATGCGCGGTCCGGATCGACTTCCAGGTCCGGCCCCGGCCCGGCCGCATGCACCGTGCGCAGCAGGGCGAGGTCGGCGCGGCAGTGGGCGCAGGTTGCCACGTGTGCCTGCACGCGTTCCAGTTCGGCCCCCGCGAGGGTGCCGTTGGCGAGCCAGGGCAGGGCGTCCTGCGCGTCGAGGTGGTCGGTGTGCGTGTTCACGGCCGGACCTCCAGCTGGTCTTCCAGCAGCGTTGCCAGGCGGCGGCGCGCGTGGAACAGGCGCGTTTTGACGGTGTTGACGGGACATTCCATGATTTCTGCGATTTCTGCGTAGCCCATGTCGTGATAGAAGGTCAGCTGGAACGCGGCCCGCTGCGCCAGCGGCAACGTGGCGACGGCGGCGTCGACGGCGTGCGCGAGGCGCTGCTGCTCGAAGCGCCAGTCGGGCCGGCCGGCGTCGTCCGCGGCGCACTCGTCGGCCTGGGCGTCCAGCGGCTCGTCGAGGGCGTGCAGGGCCTTGCAGGCCTTGCGGTAGGCGATCGCGAACACCCAGGTCGACACCTTGCAGCTGCCGTCGAACGTGGCGGCCTTCTGCCAGACGACGAGCAGGGTGTCGTTGACGATTTCCTCGATCAGCGGCACGCTGCGCGTCATCCGTTGCAGGAAGCGCGCCAGGCGCGGAAAGTAGGCGCGGTACAGCATCTCGAAGGCGTGCCGGTCCCCGGCCGCGATCCGACCCACCAGGCTGGCCTCGTTCCCGGCCGTTCCGTCAAGCTTCCCGTCCACGCATGCGCTCTCTGCTGTTTTGCGGTGAATACCCGCCGGCCGCGCCAAGGTTCATGCGTTCCGCAAATATTTTTTGCCGCACGTGATTGTCACACGGATCGCTGTTGCCGGGACGCGCCGGGCATGTCACGATGTCGACATGCTAATTATTTCTTGCCCCATGAAACGATTTATGATCCCCCTCCTGGCCTCGCTGGTCTTTTCCGGCGCTGCCCATGCCCAGTTTAAGCAGGACACGCCCCGTCCCCTCGGTTACAAAAAGGTCGCCGATGCGCTGGCCGGGTTGCAAAAGAATCCGGACGCGAAGGTCTCCCATCCGAGCGGCTGGACCGTCTACACCATCCAGAAGCCGGAGGTGGCCGTGTGGTCGTTCGTGCCGGAGAAGCATGAAGCCTACCAGGCCGTCGTCCGGCGCCTGGTCCGCAAGACGGACGAGGGCACGTTCGTCGAGATGAAAGTGCTGTGCGAAGCGAAGCAGGACGCCTGCCGCCGGCTGGCGCTGCACTTCCAGCAGATGACGCAGCAGATGCAGCAGAAACTGCAGGAGATGCAGGCGCAGCAGGCGCAACAGGCGCAGGAAGCGAAGAAGTAAGCCGAACGGATCGGATTCAGCAGCGGCTGCCTCGTCTGTTGCGATCGATGCGCGGGCGCGGCGGCGGCAATGGCCGCAGTTCCCGGGGTGGCCGCGGGATGGGAACGGCCTGGAACGGGAATGAAACCAGGCAGAGCGTTCGCGGCTCGGTGTACAGCTTGAGCCGGAATTCGGTCCCGCCTTGTTTCAGCCGGGCTTGCGGAAACATCCGGTAGCGAAACGTCAGGCGTTCGCCGGGCTTGAGTGTCCTGGGATCTATCTTGGTGCGCACGTAAGTTCCCGGCGGCCGTCCGTCGTCCAGCACGACCCAGTTGTCGTTCAGATCCTTGAATTCGACCTGCGCCGTCGAACCGTCGAGGAATGCGGGAGTCGTGTCGGGCGCCATGAGCACGGTGAAACCGGGTGCGTGCCGGACGTTGGCGAGTTCGAATACCCCGATGAAGTCGTGATCCCGGCCCAGGTATGCCCGCTTGAAATCCAGCGTGGCGATTGGAGCGACGAAGTCGGGCTCCAGGCATGCTGTCTCCTGGGCAGCCACCGAGGTCACTGCGCAACAGAGCACCAGAAAGATTGTCGTTTTCATCATGATCTGCCGAATACCGTTTTCCGGATATGATGGGACAGCCGCGTGCGCTCCGTGTTGTTCCGGTCGGCGCGGTCAGCGGTTGACGACCACCTTCGCCGCAGCCGTCACCTGGTCGCGCAGCCACTTGTGCTCGGGCGACTGGTGCACGCGCTGGTGCCACAGTTGATAGAAACGCATCGGCGGGAATTTGATCGGCACCGTGAAGTTTTTCAGCGGCAGCGTCTTTTCGTAGAAGCGGATGAACTGGCGGCCCGTCGTCAGCACGAGGTCCGTCTGCGTGAGCATGTACGGGATCAGGCCGAAGTAGGGCGATTCCACGGCCACCTTGCGGTGCAGGCCTTGCCGCTCGAGGAAGGCGTCGATCACGCCGTGGTAGCCGGGCAGCATGGCCGTCGGCGCGATGTGGGGCAGCGTGAGGTAGTCCTCGACCGTCATCGCGTCGGATTCCGTGCGCTTGGCGTAGGCGCTGTCGGCGCGCATCGTGCAGATGATCGGGTCTTCGAACAGTTTCGAGATGTGCAGGTGCGACGGAGGCTCGTCCCAGTTGGCGATGACGAGGTCCATCTCGCCGTCGGACAGCATGCGCAGGTAGTCCGTGCCCGGGCCCAGGTGGTGGATCGTCACCCGGCTGTTCGGCGCGCCGCGCCGGATCGACGCGACGACGCCCGGCAGGAATTGCGTGTCGAGGTAGTCGGGGGCGGCGATGTGGAACGTGCGGTCGGCCTGTTCCGGCACGAACGGCGTCTTGCGGACGAACAGGTTTTCCGTCTCGTCGAGGATGCGCTTGGCCGGCTTGAGCAGGCTTTCGCCGTGCTGCGTGGGCACCATGCCGCGCGCGCCGCGCACGAGCAGCGGGTCGCCCGTCAGCTCGCGCAGTTTGCGCAACGACGCCGAAATCGACGGCTGCGGCTGGTTCAGCTTGAGGGCGACGCGCGAGACGTTCTTCTCGACGAGCAGCAGATAGAGGATGCGGATCAGGTGCAGGTCGAGGTGCTGGGGCAGGCTGGACATGGGAAGGTTTTTTATCGAGTTGTTATATACGTAGTCTGATTTTAAATATACGATATTTTTCATGTTCCAGAAAATATATCGACGGTAGTGTCGCCTGCCGGTCACGCTGAGGAGCCCTGATGGAATACCTGGTCCCGTATGGTCTCGAGTGGATGAACATGCTGGTGCGCTGGCTGCACGTCATCACCGGCATTGCCTGGATCGGGGCGTCGTTCTACTTCGTCTGGCTGGACAATTCGCTGCGTCCGCCGGCCGCCGGGTCCGATCTCGCGCGGAAGGGCGTGGCGGGCGAGCTGTGGGCCGTGCACGGCGGCGGTTTCTACAATCCGCAGAAATACCTCGTCGCGCCGGCCGAGCTGCCGGCGGAGCTGCACTGGTTCAAATGGGAAGCGTATTCGACGTGGCTGTCGGGCTTTGCGCTGCTCGTCATCGTGTACTGGCTCAATGCCCAGGCGATGATGGTCGACCGGTCCGTGGCCGATCTGTCGAGCTGGCAGGCCATCGGGCTCGGGCTCGGGAGCCTCGTCGCCGGCTGGATCGTGTACGACCTGCTGTGCCGCTCGCCCCTCGGCAAACACGATCTCGCGTTCGGCGTCGTGATGTTCGTACTGCTGGTCGGGGCGGCCCGGGTGCTGACTCACTTCCTCAGCGGGCGCGCCGCGTACATCCACGTGGGCGCGATGATCGGCACGATCATGGTCGCGAACGTGGCGATGGTGATCATTCCGGGGCAGCGCAGGATGGTGGAGGCGATGCGCGCGGGGCAAAAGCCGGATCCCGTCTACGGCATCCGCGGCAAGCAGCGCAGTGTCCACAACAACTATTTCACGTTGCCGGTGCTGTTCATCATGATCAGCAACCACTTCGCGATGACCTACCGCCACCCGCACGCATGGGCCGTGCTGGGCACGATCATGGCAGCCGGCGTCTTCATACGCCATTTCTTCAACCTGCGCCACAAGGGCCGCGTGGAGTGGGTGTATCCGGCGATCGGCGTGGCGCTGCTGCTGGGACTTGCCGTGGCGCTGGCGCCGCCGCGGCCCGCCACATCCGCGGGGACGGTGCCGTTCGCGCGGGTGGAGACGATCCTGCGCGCGCGTTGCGTGTCATGCCACGCGGCGCATCCGACGCAGCCCGGGTTCGCGAGCGCGCCTGCCGGCGTGATGCTGGACGACGCGCACGGCGTCGCGCAGAACGCGCCCCGCATTTATCAGCAGGCGGTGCAGCTCAAGGCGATGCCGCTGGCGAACATGACCAACATGACGGAGGCGGAGAGGGCGGAGGTGGGGAAGTGGTTCGAGGCGGGGGCGAAGACTGAGTAACGCAAGACCGTCGTTCCCGCGCAGGCGGGAACCCAATTTTGTACGCGTTTCGATAACGCCAGCAGAACTTGGATCCCCGCCTTCGCGGGGATGACGGTTTTTAAGTAACCGCCCTTCTTTACTTCAGCGTCCTCTCGAACAGCTGATAAATCCGCCGATACTCGTCATACCACGCCTCCGGCTGCACAAACGAATGCCGCTCCAGCGGATACGGCGCCAGCTCCCAATGGTCCTTCTTCAGTTCGATCAGCCGCTCCGCCATGCGCACGGAGTCCTGGAAGAACACGTTATCGTCGATCATGCCGTGCGCGATCAGGAGGTGCCCCTTCAGGTTCTGCGCGTACTCGATCGGCGACGACGTTTTATAGGCGTCCGGGTCCAGGTCCGGCGTGTTCAGGATGTTGGCCGTGTACTCGTGGTTGTACGTGGTCCAGTCGCTGACGGGGCGCAGCGCGGCGCCGGCCTTGAACACGTCCGGCGCGCGCAGCATGCCCATCAAGGTCATGAAGCCGCCGTAGCTGCCGCCGTAGATGCCCACGCGCGCCGCGTCGCCCTGCTGGTTCGCGATCATCCAGTTCACGCCGTCCAGGTAGTCGTCCAGTTCCGGATGGCCCATCTGGCGGTAGATCGCCGTGCGCCATTTGACGCCATAGCCTTTCGACGCGCGGTAGTCCATGTCGAGGACGACGTAGCCGCTCTGCACGAGCAGGTTGTGGAACATCTGCTCGCGGAAGTAGGGCGTGTAGCGCTGCGTGACGTTCTGCAGGTAGCCCGCGCCATGCACGAACATCACGACCGGATACTTCTTGCCCGGCTCGAGCTGCGCGGGGCGGTACAGCTTGGCCCAGATCGGATCGGCGCCGTGCGTCGAGGGGATCGTCACGAACTGCGGCTGGATCCACTCGCGCGCCTTGAAGTCCGGCGTGCGCGTGTCCGTCAGCCTGACGGCCTCGCCGCCGTGCGCCGGCACGGTCGCGAGCTGCGCCGGCAGGTACGGGCCGGAATAGTGGACGAGCAGCTTGTTCTGGTCCGGCGACAGGCGGAAGTCCTGCACGCCCGCGAGGCTGCTGATTTCGCGCGTGGTGCCGTCCTTCGCGTCGACGGTGCAGACCTCGTACGTGTGCGGCGCCTTGCGGTTGCACAGCAGCCAGGCCGTGCGTCCATCCGCGGACCACGCGACGTCGCCCGCTTCCCAACGCCCTTGCGTGAGCGCGCGCGTGCGGCCGCCCGCGTCGCGCACGTACAGGTGCGCGTAGCCGCTTTCTTCCGACAGGTACAACAGCGTCGAGCCGTCCGGCAGCCAGCCGAATTCGTTGTTATCGTAGTTGACCCACGCCTCGTCCGTGAGGCGGTGCACGGGCTGGAGCGCGGCGCGCGGCAGGTCGACGGTGGCGATCCAGCGGTCCTTGTTGTCGACCGCGCGGAACATGACGGCCACGTTGGCGCCGTTCTGGCTCCACGTGATCGCTTCGCCGTCGAAGCCGATCATCGCCGGGCGGTTGCCCTTGAGCGGGTCGAGCTTGTGCTCCGCACGCTGCTTCGCCAGCGGGTCGACCGCGATGCCGGGCAGGGTGTCCAGGGACAGGTCCTTCACCTCGTGCGTCGCGAGGTTCACGAGTTTCAGTCCGTGGCCGGCCGGGTTGTTGCGGCCCACGCGCGTGCGCTCTTCGGAGAATTCCTCGTAGCCGCTTTCCGTCACGTAGCGCGGCATCTTGCCGGCGCGGCCCTTGTCCGCGTTCTTCGGGCCCGTGACGACGAGCAGCCAGCGGCCGTCCGGCGACAGCGCGCTGTTCACGATCGCGACCTTGTCGCCCAGGTAGATCGGCGCCGCCGCACGGGTCGGGTCGGCGCGGCGCAGTGCCTCGGCCTGCGCGCGTGTCGCGTCGCGGTCGTCCTTCTGGCGCTTGAGGATCGTCGACAGGCGCAGCTGCATGTCGCGGAGTAGGTCGGGCTCCGTCACGTTCGGATCCTTGGCGGCGCGCGGCAGGGCGACGGGGCCGGCCACGCGGTCGTTGCGGTCCCACGCGAACCAGTCGTCGCCGCTGCGGTACTGCACGCCGCGCTCGTCGGCGGTGTACTGGACGGCCTGGATCGTCACGCCGTTGCCGCGCGTGATCTGCACGAGCGCGCCCGATTTGAGGTCGCGCTCGAACAGGTCGCCGTTGCGCACGACGACGGCGCGGGTGCGGGCACGGTTGTACAGCATCTCCGGGCTGTCCAGCTTCGCCTGTTCGGCATCGAGGACCTGCGCTGCGGTGCCGGCCTTCGCCGCGTTCACGCGATAGGTGTCCCGGAGGGGCGAACCGGCGCGCTTCTGTTTATAGACGACCTGCTTGCCGTCCCAGCTCCACCATGCGGCTTCCACGGGAGGACCGATCCAGTCGGGGCTGGCCATGGCCTGGTCGAGGGTAATGGGCGTGGAGGCGGCGGCGGGTAGCGCGAGCAGCGCGGCGAGAACGGTAAGGGCGGGAAGTCGCATCATCGGTCGGGTGGATAAATGAAGAACAAGAATGCTTTTCTTGGTGAGAAATTGCAAAAAAGCATTCTAGCTCAGCCGACCAGGGTGCTGGGTGGATTCGCTAGCGGGGAGTGGCGCGCGTGCGTAAGTACCGGCGCACAAAAGACAACGCCCGGCCAATGCCGGGCGTGTGGAGACGATTTTTTGAACCGGGTAGCTTACGCGGCTGCCTTCGGCTTTGCGTATTCGCCCATCCACAGTTCGGTCGGCTCTTGCGCCACCCACAGTTCGGACGGGGTGGTCAGCGACGGGTTGCGCACGAACAGCACGATGCGGGTGACGACGGCGGCTGCGGCGATGGCGACGGTGACGTATTCGATCGGGGTCATGATTGTATCCTTGGCTTGATTAGTTGTTCGGCGTTTCGCGGACGGCTTCCGGCGCCAGCGCGGCGGCGCAGAACGGGCCCAGGATGATGATGCCGGCCTGCTGCTGCATCTTGCGGCGGGCCAGGGCGCCGCTGCCCGGTTGCGCGGCGTCCGGGACGATCAGGCCGCCGTGTGCTTCGTACAGTTCGATCGCAAAGGTGCGGATCTTGCCCAGGGTATCGGCAATGTGCTGGCGCAGCGTTTTGTTCTGTGCCTGATTGATCGTTGCAGTGTTCATGGTCATCTCCGGTGAGAAATCTGTCGTGTTGCGATGCAGTATAGGGACAACCGCGTCATAAATGAACTTTAGATTTGTGATGCTTCCAATGTGTTTTGTGAATATGTTCTGTACGACAACTAATGTTGATTCGCACTCTTGAAATACGGAGAGTGAATATCTGAAGGGCTGGCCCGGAACTTGCATATCCAACGGGCATGAAACCGCCGTCCAAGGTCCAGCGCACCCTGCGCATCGTCGTCGTCAACACCGCGTCCAGCGATGCCGCGGACGAGGCCACGCTTGCCGCGCAGGCGAGGCGTAACACGGCCTTGCGTATCGGGCTGCTGGAATCCGGCTACGACATCGTAGCAATGCTCCCCGCCGACATCTTCCTGCCCGAGCGGATCGCCCAGATCCAGCCGGACATGATCATCATCGACAGCGAATCCGACGCGCGCGACGTCCTCGAACACATCGTCATCGCCACGCGCGACGAGCCGCGGCCGATCGTCCTGTTCACGGACGACCAGACGCCCTCCAGCATGGATGCCGCGATCGAGGCGGGCGTCAGCGCGTACATCGTGGACGGGCTGCAGGCCGAGCGCGTCAAGCCCGTGCTGGACGTGGCCATGAAGCGCTTCCACCGCGAGCAGAAGCTGCTGGACGAGCTGTCCGACACGCGCCGCCAGCTCGCCGACCGCAAGCTGATCGAACGGGCCAAGGGCGTGCTCATGGCGCGCAACCGGCTGACGGAGGACGAGGCGTACCAGCGGCTGCGCACGATGGCGATGAACAAGAAGCTCAAGCTGGCCGAAGTCGCCCAGCGCATCCTCGACGTCGAGGATCTACTCGGCTAAATCAACAAAGGAAACGATGGCTCACGCATTCATCGCCGGCTCGGACCGGCCGGAAAAGACCGTGATCAGGGCCGGCTTCATGCCCCTGACGGATTGCGCGTCCCTCGTGATGGCGTCCGTGCTCGGGCTGGACGACAAATACGGCATCAAGATCGAACTCGCGCGCCAGCATTCGTGGTCGGGCATGCGCGACCGCCTGCTGCAGGGCGAGATCGACGCGGCACACGTGCTGTATGGCCTGCTCTACGGTGTGGAGAACGGGATCGGCACGGCGCCTACGCGCATGGCCGTGCTGATGAATTTGTCGCGCAACGGCCAGGCGATCACGCTGTCGCGCGCGCTCGCCCGCCTGGGCGTGACGGACCTCGGCACCCTGGCCGCCGCCATGCGCAAGAGCGGGCGCCGCTTCACGTTCGCGCACACGTTCCCGACCGGGAACCACGCGATGTTCCTCTATTACTGGCTGGCGGCGGGCGGCATCGACCCCATGCGCGACGCCCAGGTGGCCACCGTACCGCCCAGCCAGATGGCCGTGAACCTGGCGGCCGGCCACATGGACGGCTTTTGCGCGGGCGAACCGTGGAGCGCCCGTGCCCAGATGGACGGCAGCGGCTTCACCGTCGCGACGAGCCAGGACATCTGGCCCGATCACCCCGGCAAGGCGCTCGGCGCGACGGCCGCCTTCGTCGACGCGAATCCGCACGCCTGCCGCTCGCTGGTCGCGGCCGTGCTGGAAGCCGGGCGCTGGCTCGACGCCTCGCAGGAGAACCGCGACGCGGCGGCCGAGGTCCTGTCCAGCCCCGCCTACGTGAACGCCGACCGCCGGGCCATCGCCGCGCGCCTGCATGGCGAATACGACAATGGCCTGGGCCGGCGCTGGATCGATCCCGACCCCGTGCGTTTCCACGACGAGGGCGAGGCCAACTTCCCGTACCTGTCCGACGCGATGTGGTTCATGACCCAGCACCGGCGCTGGGGCCTGCTGCGCGACGACGTCGATTATGCGGCCGTGGCCAGCCGCGTGAACCGGGTGGGCCTGTACCGCGAGGCGGCCGTGCTGGCGGGCGTGCCGGCGTCGTCCAGCCTGATGCGCCGCTCCGTGCTCATGGACGGCAAGGTGTGGGACGGTTCCGATCCGGACTCTTATATCTCATCCTTTCCCATCCGCCGAGTAGTCCTCGCCGGCGCCTGACCCGTCGTTCCCGCGCAGGCGGGAACCCAATTTCTTCGCAGGTCGCCTACGTTTGACATGAGTGGTGTGCGTGCAACTTAGGTTCCCGCCTCCGCGGGAACGACGAGTAGGGGGAATGCTTCATTTACGTGCGTCATAAGCGTGCATGGTGCACTGCAATGAAGCGTCCAAGGCCCGGTCAATACAATCTTCCCCCTGTAAACCCGCTGGCACGGGTCTTGCAAATACGAAGGTAAAGGATCAACGGCGATCCCTGAGTAAACAGCGCCGGTCCAACGAGGGACCGGCAACAGGACAACGGCGTCCGCTGCACCCGCTTGAACGATTTCTGGAATCGTCTTCGCGGCCAGGCAGCGGGCGCCTTTTCGTTTTCAAGAAGGGAATAAAAAATGGCCGGCAAAGCAAACAGCATCAAGCTATTCTCCTTTGATACGCCCCAGATGCGCGCGTTCCACCTGACCTGGGTGGCCTTCTTCGTCTGCTTCTTCGCCTGGTTCGCCTGCGCACCGCTGATGCCGGTCATCAAGGGCCAGTTCCACCTGTCGGTCAGCCAGATCGCCGACATCAATATCGCGGCCGTCGCCATCACCATCATCGTGCGCCTGATCGTCGGCCCGCTGTGCGACCGCTTTGGTCCGCGCAAGACCTACACCGGCCTGCTGGCGCTGGGCGCGATCCCCGTGCTGGGCGTCGCCGCCGCGCAGAGCTACGAAAGCTTCCTGCTGTTCCGCCTCGGCATCGGCGCCGTCGGCGCGAGCTTCGTCATCACCCAGTACCACACCTCCGTCATGTTCGGCCCGAAAGTCGTCGGCACCGCCAATGCGGCATCGGCCGGCTGGGGCAACAGCGGCGGCGGCGTCGCGCAGGCCACGATGCCCCTGTTGATGGGCGCCGTGATCATGGCCGGCGTCAGCGAGACGCTGGGCTGGCGCGTCGCCCTGATCGTCCCGGGCGTGCTGATGCTCATCATGGCCGTCGTCTACTACAAATTCACGCAGGATTGCCCGGAAGGTAACTTCAGCGAACTGCGCGCCGCCGGCATCCCGTTCTCGGGCGGCGGCAAGGGCGGCTGGGCGAGCTTCTTCGAAGCCTGCCGCAACTACCGCGCATGGCTGCTGTTCATCACCTACGGCGCCTGCTTCGGCATCGAGCTGTTCATCCACAACGTGGCCGCCACCTATTACGTCGACCACTTCGGCCTGTCGCTGAAGCAGGCCGGCATGGCGGCCGGCAGCTTCGGCCTGCTGGCCCTGTTCGCCCGTGCCCTGGGCGGCTGGATCTCGGACAAGGCGGCCGCTCGCGGCGATTTGAACAGCCGCGTGAACCTGCTGTTCATCCTGATGCTGGGCGAGGGCCTGGGCCTGCTGTGGTTCTCGCAGACGACCAACGTGACGATGGCCATCGTCGCCATGCTCGCCTTCGGCCTGTGCACCCACATGGCGTGCGGTTCGACCTACGCGCTGGTCCCGTTCGTGAATCCGAAGGCACTGGGCGGCGTGGCCGGCATCGTCGGCGCGGGCGGCAACGTCGGCGCCGTGCTGGCCGGCTTCCTGATGAAGGGCACGGGCGACGTGCGCCATACCCTCCTGATCCTCGGCGGTGCCGTCCTCGTCTCGGCGCTGTGCGCGATCGGCGTGCGCTTCACGCTGACCGTCCCCGAAACGCCGGCACCCGCCGCCGCCTGAACCAAGTCATTGCAGCATAGGAGTCGCAACATGAAACTGATCGTCATCGGCCACGGCATGGTAGGCCACAAATTCCTCGAAACCCTGTTCGCGGAAGCCAAGCAGGATGCCCATTTCCACGTCACCGTACTGTGCGAGGAACCGCGCCCGGCCTACGACCGCGTGCACCTGTCCGCGTTCTTCTCGGGCACGACGGCTGACCAGCTGTCGCTCGTCGCACCGGGCTTCTTCGAGCAGCACGCCGGCCAGGTCGACCTGAAGCTGAACGCGAAGGCCGTCGCCGTCGACCGCGACGCCAAGACCGTCACGCTGGCCGATGGCGCAGTGCTCTCCTACGACAAGCTGGTGTTCGCGACGGGTTCCTACCCGTTCGTGCCGCCGGTCCCGGGCAAGGAGCGCGACGACATCTTTGTCTACCGCACCATCGAAGACCTGGAAAAGATGACGGAATGCGGCGCCCGTTCGAAATCCGGCGTCGTCGTCGGCGGCGGCCTGCTCGGTCTCGAATGCGCCAAGGCGCTGCGCGACATGCACCTCGACACGCACGTCGTCGAATTCGCACCGCGCCTGATGGCCGTGCAGGTCGACGACCTGGGCGGCCGTGTCCTTCGGAGGAAGATCGAAGAACTGGGCGTCAACGTCCACACGCAAAAGAACACGCTGCAGATCGTCGCCGGCGAGTCGGCCACGCACCGCATGGAATTCGCGGACGGCAGCTTCCTCGAAGCGGACATGATCGTGTTCTCGGCCGGCATCCGCCCGCGCGACGAACTGGCCAAGGCCGCCGGCCTGGCACTGGGCCCGCGCGGCGGCATCGCCATCGACGACGCCTGCCTCGCGTCCGACCCGCACATCTATGCCATCGGCGAGTGCGCCTCGTGGGGCGGCCAGACGTTCGGCCTCGTCGCACCGGGCTACGAAATGGCCCGCATCGTCGCGCGCGCGCTGATCGGCCAGGAAGCCGCCTTCGCCGGCGCCGACATGAGCACGAAGCTGAAGCTGATGGGCGTGGACGTCGCATCGATCGGCGACGCCCACGGCAACACGCCGGGCGCGCGCAGCTTCCAGTTCACGGACGAGCGCAAGCAGGTCTACAAGAAGATCGTCGTCTCCGACTGCGGCAAGAAGCTGCTTGGCGCCGTACTGATCGGCGACGCCGCCGAATACGGCAGCCTGCTGCAGATGATGCTCAACGATATGGAGTTGCCGGAGTCGCCGGAATTCCTGATCCTGCCGCAGGCCGAGGGCGGTTCCCGTCCGGCGCTGGGCGTCGACGCGCTGCCCGCATCCGCACAGGTCTGCTCGTGCAATGCCGTCACCAAGGGCACGATCGCCGACGCGGTCGCTGGCGGTGCGTGCGATATCGGCGCGATCAAGTCGTGCACGAACGCGGGCACGTCGTGCGGCGGCTGCGTGCCGCTCGTCACGCAGATCATGAAGGCCGAGATGGCGAAGGCCGGCATGGCCGTCAACAACCACCTGTGCGAACACTTCCCGTATTCGCGCCAGGAACTGCACCACCTGATCCGCGTGGGCGGCATCAAGACGTTCGGCGACCTGCTGCACAAGCACGGCAAGGGCCTGGGCTGCGACATCTGCAAGCCGGTCGCCGCCAACATCCTCGCGTCCACGTGGAACGACTTCGTGCTGAAACCCCAGCACGCGAGCCTGCAGGATTCGAACGACTACTTCCTCGGCAACATCCAGAAGGACGGCACATATTCCGTCGTGCCCCGCATGCCGGGCGGCGAAGTGACGCCGGACGGCCTGATCGCCGTCGGTGCGGTCGCGAAGAAGTACGGCCTGTACACCAAGATCACGGGCGGCCAGCGCGTCGACCTGTTCGGCGCCCGCGTGGACCAGCTGCCGGCGATCTGGGAAGAGCTGATCGCGGCCGGCTTCGAATCGGGCCACGCTTACGGCAAGTCGCTGCGTACGGTGAAATCGTGCGTGGGCTCGACGTGGTGCCGCTACGGCGTGGGCGATTCCGTCGGCTTCGCCATCGCGCTGGAAAACCGCTACAAGGGCCTGCGCGCGCCGCACAAGATCAAGTTCGGCGTGTCCGGCTGCACCCGCGAATGCGCCGAGGCGCAGGGCAAGGACGTGGGCCTGATCGCGACCGAGAAGGGCTGGAACCTGTACGTGTGCGGCAACGGCGGCATGAAACCCCGCCACGCCGAACTGATCGCCTCTAGCCTGGATGAAGCGACCGTCGTGAAACTCGTCGACCGCTTCCTGATGTTCTATGTGCGCACGGCGGACCGCCTGCAGCGCACCAGCACGTGGCGCGAGAACCTGGAAGGTGGCCTGGACTACCTGAAGCAGGTAGTCATCGACGACAAGCTGGGCATCGCCGCCGAGCTGGAAGCGGACATGCAGCGCGTCGTCGACACCTACGCCGACGAGTGGAAGAACGCCGTCGAAGACCCGGCCGTGCGCCAGCGCTTCCGCAGCTTCGTCAACGCCGAGGGCACGGACGACAACATCGTGTTCATGCCGGAGCGCGGCCAGATCCGTCCAGCCACCGTGGAAGAACGCCGCCGCACCATCCCGATTGCCGTCGCCTGATTGATTGAAACGAACAAGGAGAACACCATGCATCGCGATATCCAACTGAACCAGTGGAATGCCGTCTGCTCGCTCGACCAGATCGTCCCCGACACGGGCGTCGCAGCCCTGCTGAACGGGCGCCAGGTGGCCGTGTTCCGCGTGGGAGCCGACGCGCCGCGCCTGTTCGCCATCGATAACTACGATCCGAACTCGGACGCGGCCGTCCTGTCGCGCGGCATCGTCGGCAGCATCGGCGAGCGCGTCGTCGTCGCGTCGCCGATCTACAAGCAGCACTTCGACCTGCAGACCGGCGAGTGCCTGGAAGCGCCGCACCACTCGGTGTCGAGCTATCCGGTGCGCGTCGAGGACGGCAAGGTCTGGGTAGGTGCGTAAATGAAGACCCATCCGCGCCTGGTCGTCATCGGCAACGGCATGGCGGGCATGCGCACGGTCGAGGAGCTGTTGAAGCTCGCGCCCGACATGTACCGCATCACCGTGTTCGGCGCGGAGCCGCACGGGAATTACAACCGCATCCTGCTGTCGCCCGTGCTCGCCGGCGAGAAGACCGTCGACGACATCATGCTCAACACGCGCGAGTGGTACGACGCCAACGGCATCACCCTGCATGCCGGCGACCCGGTCGTGCGCATCGACCGCAAGAAGCGCGTCGTGCATGCCGCCTCCGGCCTCGCGGTGCCGTACGACCGCCTGCTGATCGCCACGGGTTCGAAGCCTTTCATCGTGCCGGTGCCGGGCCACCAGCTGGCGGGCGTGATCGGCTTTCGCGACATCGGCGACGTCGACACGATGCTGGCAGCGGCCCGCGCGGGCGGGAAGGCCGTCGTCATCGGCGGCGGCCTGCTCGGCCTGGAAGCGGCGAACGGCCTGCTGCGCCAGGGCATGGAAGTCGCCGTCGTGCACGTGACGGGCAGCCTGATGAACCAGCAGCTCGACCCGCCCGCCGCCGAACTGCTGCGCGCCAGCCTGGAGCAGCGCGGCCTGCGCATTCTCTTGAACCGCCAGACGGTCGCCATCGAGGGAGATGACCGTGTGCGCGCCGTGCGCTTCGAAGGCGGCGAGAGCGTGGACGCGGACCTCGTCGTGATGGCGGCCGGCGTGCGCCCGAACGTCGAGCTGGCAAAGGCGGCCGGCCTGCACTGCGAGCGCGCGATCGTCGTGGACGACACCTTGCAGACCTACGACCCGCGCGTGTACGCCGTCGGCGAATGCGTGCAGCATCGCCGCGCCACGTTCGGCCTCGTCGCGCCGATCTGGGACCAGGCGCGCGTCGCCGCCGCCCACCTTGCGGGCTCGGGGCACCGCCGCTACGTGCAGCAGGCCACCGCGACCAAGCTGAAGGTGACGGGCGTGGACCTGTACTCGGCCGGCGACATCGTCGGCGGAGAAGGCAGCGAAGACCTGGTGCTGCGCGACCGCCGCGGCGGCATCTACAAACGTCTCGTCGTCGCGGGCAACCGCCTGACGGGCGCCGTGTTGTACGGGGACGTCGCGGACGGTCCCTGGTACTTCGACCTGATTCAACAGCGGACGGACATCTCGTCCATCCGCGACCAGTTGCTGTTCGGCCGAGCGGCCTGACGAGGAGTTCACATGAAGTTGTCCGCCATCCCAACCACCGTTAAAACGACCTGCCCCTATTGCGGCGTCGGCTGCGGCGTCAGCGCCCAGGTCGGGCAGGACGGCGCTGTTGCGATCGCGGGCGATGCGGCGCACCCGGCCAGCCAGGGCCGTCTGTGCGTGAAGGGTTCGGCGCTGGGCGAGACGCTCGGCAACCGCGGCCGCCTGCTCGCGCCGATGCTGCGCGAAGAGGGCGCGTTGCGCGAAGCGTCGTGGGACGAAGCGCTGGACAAGGTGGCGCAAGGCTTCGCGCGCGTGATCGCGCAACACGGGCCTGATGCCGTCGCGCTGTACGTCTCCGGCCAGCTGCTGACCGAGGACTACTACGTCGCCAACAAGTTCATGAAGGGCTATGTGGGCAGCGCGAACATCGACACGAATTCGCGCCTGTGCATGTCGTCGGCCGTGGCCGGCCACAAGCGCGCGTTCGGCGAAGACATCGTGCCGGGCTGCTACGAAGACTTCGAGCAGGCCGACCTGATCGTGCTCGTCGGCTCGAACGCCGCGTGGTGCCACCCGACGCTGTACCAGCGCATTGCGCGCGCGAAGCAGGAACGCCCTGAGCTGAAGGTGGTCGTCGTCGATCCGCGCCGCACGGCCACGTGCGACATCGCCGACCTGCATCTGCCGGTGAAACCGGGCACGGACGTGTGGCTGTTCGACGGCCTGTTGAACCATCTCGCCCGGCACGCGGCGGACGACAGCTTCATCGAAGCCCACACGACGGGCGTGGCCGATACGCTTGACGCGGCCGGCAAGGCGGGCTCGCTGGCGGAAGTGGCGAAAGCCTGCCGCCTCGACCCGCGCGACCTGGAGCGCTTCTACGACCTGTTCGCCGGCACGGAGAAAGTCGTGACGGCGTTCACGATGGGCGTGAACCAGTCCACGAGCGGTGCCGACAAGGTCAACGCCATCATCAACTGCCACCTGATCACGGGCCGCATCGGCCGTCCCGGCATGGGGCCGTTCTCGCTGACCGGCCAGCCGAATGCGATGGGCGGGCGCGAAGTGGGCGGCCTCGCGAACATGCTGGCCGCGCACATGGACCTCGACGATGCCGCGCAACGCGCCGCGTTGCAGGAATTCTGGGCGTCACCCCGCATGGCCGACAAGCCGGGCCTGAAGGCCGTCGACCTGTTCCGCGCCATCGAGGAAGGCAAAGTGAAAGCCGTGTGGATCATGGCGACGAATCCGCTCGTGAGCCTGCCCGATGCCGACCAGGCCAGGCGCGCGCTGGAAAAATGCGAGCTGGTCGTGGCCAGCGACATCGTGCTCGGCACGGACACGAACGACGCGGCCCACGTACTGCTGCCGGCCCTCGGCTGGGGCGAGAAGGACGGCACCGTCACCAATTCCGAGCGCTGCATCTCGCGCCAGCGCGCATTCCTGTCCGCGCCGGGCAGCGCGCGCGCCGACTGGGACATCCTGTGCGACGTCGCACGCCGCATGGGTTTCAAGGGTTTCGATTTCAAAGGACCGCACGAGATCTTCGACGAGCACGCGCGCCTGTCCGGATGGAAGAACGGTACCGAGGGCCAGCGCCGCCGGCTGTTCGACGTCAAAGGCCTGTCCGGCATGACGCGTGCCGACTACGATGCGCTCGACCCGGTCCAGTGGCCCGTGCGCACGCCGGAAGAACGCACGGCGCGCCTGTTCGGCGACGGCCGCTTCGCGCATGGCGACGGCCGCGCGCGCTTCGTGCCGACGGTGCCGCGCGCGCCGGCGCACCTGCCGGGCGGCGAATATCCGCTCGTGCTGAACACGGGCCGCGTGCGCGACCAGTGGCATACGATGACGCGCACGGGCCGCTCGCAGAAACTGGCCGAGCACATCCCGGAGCCGTATATCGACATGCACCCGCAGGATGCGTTGCTGTGCGGCGTGAAGGCGGGCGAACTGGCGCGCGTGACGAGCGACTGGGGCGCCGTCGTGGCGCGCGTGCAGCACGGCGGCGGCATCGCGCGCGGCAGCGTGTTCATGCCCATCCACTGGAGCGGCCAGACGGCGTCGGATGCGCGCGTGGGCACCGTCGTCAATCCGGCCGTCGATCCCGTGTCGGGCGAGCCGGAATTCAAGCACACGCCCGTGCGCATCGAACCGTTCGGCGTCACGTGGTTCGGTTTCATCCTGTCGCGCACGGAACTGCCGCTGCGCGAGGCCTCCAACTGGACGCGCGTGCAGGGCAAGGACTTCGTCCGCTACGAACTGGCGGGCCGCAAGCCGTTCGCCAACGCGGCCGTGTGGGCACGCAACCTGCTGGACGTGCGCGACGACGACGCGGACTGGATCGAAGTCGAGGACCAGAACGGCGGCATGTACCGCGCCGTGCACCTCGTCGACGGCCGCATCGAGGCATGCCTGTTCGTGGCGCAGCGTACCGACCTGCCGGCCCGCACCTGGCTCGCCACCATGTTCGACAAGGAACAGCTGGAGCCGTCCGACCGCATCAGCCTCCTGGCAGGGCGCGCGAAAGAGCCGGGCATCGATCCCGGACCGACCGTGTGCTCGTGCTTCGGCGTGGGACGCAAGACGATCGAGATCGCGATCCGCCAGAACAACCTGTGCGACGCGGCGGGGGTGACGGCGTGCACGAAGGCGGGCGGCAACTGCGGGTCGTGCATTCCCGAGATCCGCTCCATCCTGGCCGAAACGCAGGTGGCTGAGGCCTAACCGTCGTCCCCGGCCTAGCCGTCCGCCTTGGCGGGGACCCAATTTTCACGCGTTATCGTGATGCACGCAGAACTTGGATTCCCGCCTTCGCGGGAAGTCATTTCCGGCAATGCCGGGAATGACGGTTCTGGTTTCGCGAGAAGACACTAGCGCTCCGGCGGCGCCACCACCCCATACGCCTGCGGCACCGCCACCCGCATGATGTCGATGAAGCGCCGCAGCCGGGCCGGATAGAAGCGCGCCGGCGGATAGATCAGCCAGATCGGCAGCGGCGACGCGTGCCAGTCCGGCACGAGCTGCACGAGCCGGCCCGCGTCCAGTTCGTCGCGCAGCGCCCAGCGCGAACCCAGCGCCGCACCCACGCCCAGCGCGGCGGCGCTGCGCATCGCATACAGGTTGTCCGTGTAGATGCGCGGCTGGACGGCCACCCGCACCGTGTCGCCCGTCCGCGCGTGCGTCAGCGTGACCTCGTCGCGATAGAAATGGCTGACGGCGATCCAGGGCAGCGCCGCCAGGTCGTCCGGATGGGCGGGCAGGGCGCGGCCTTCGAACAGGGCGGGCGAGCCGATGACGATGCGCGGCACGTCGCCCAGCCGGATCGCCACCACGGACGGATCGGGAATCTCGCCCACGCGGATCGCGCAATCGATGCCTTCGCCGATGAAGTCGGGCGTACGGTCGTGCAGGGTCCAGTCCACCGTCATGCGCGGATAGCGCGCCAGGTATTCGGCCAGCGGCGCCACCAGCTGCTGCTGGCCGAACGCGTGCGGCGCCACGACGCGCAGCATCCCGACCGGCTCGTCCACGGCGCCGCGGATCTCGCTCTCGAATTCCTGCCACCCCGCGATGAGTTCCTTCGCCCGCGCATAGCAGCGCATGCCGTCGTCTGTCAGCTTCATCGCGTGCGTGGACCGCTGCAGCAGGCGCACGCCCAATGATTTCTCCAATGCCTTCAGGCGCCGGCTGATCGTCGGCTGCGTCGTCGCGAGCGCCCGTGCGGCGGCGGACAGGCTGCCGGCATCCACGATGCGGACGAAGGTTTCGACCAGCATCATACGGTCGGCGGAGGGATTGATAGTAGAAAAGTCTGTGCTCATACGTCTATCGTATAACAGTTCGACGCCCGCCGGTGCTACACAGCCATATTTCGCTTCTCCATAATGCACTGCAACAACCACCCACAAGGAGTCCAACATGAGCATCGCACACACGACGGCGACTGTCATACCGATCCGCAGCACGAGGCTGACCTCGCCTTTGATCTTCCTGCTGGCCGCAAGCACGGGCCTGTCTGTCGCCGCCCTGTACTATAGCCAGCCCACCCTGGGCGTGCTGGCCACCGACCTGCACGCCAGCAACCAGGCCGTCGGCTGGATCCCGACGTTGACGCAATTCGGCTACGCGCTCGGCCTGCTGTTCCTCGCGCCGCTGGGCGACCGTTTCGACCGCCGCACCATCATCGTCGTGAAATCGCTGCTGCTGTCCATGGCGCTGCTGGCCATCGCCGCCGCGCCGAGCCTGTCGGTGCTGCTGGGCGCCAGCCTAGCCGTCGGCCTGCTGGCCACCGTCGCCCAGGACATCGTCCCGGCCGCCGCCACCCTGGCGCCCGCTGAGCACCGCGGCCGCATCGTCGGCACCGTCATGACCGGGCTGCTGCTGGGCATCCTGCTGTCGCGCGTCGTGGGCGGCCTCGTCGCGGAAGCGCTCGGCTGGCGCGCCGTATTCGGCGGCGCGGCGGTCGTCGCGGCCTTCACGACGGCGATCCTCGCCCGCGGGCTGCCGAGCTTCAAGCCGACGAGCACCGTCGCCTATCCGGTCCTGCTGGGCTCGCTGTTCGCGCTGTGGAAAGAACACCGTAGCCTGCGCCTCGCCGCCATGGCCCAGGGCCTGCTGTCGATCGGCTTCTCGGCCTTCTGGTCGACCCTCGCTGTGATGCTGCACGGCGCCCCGTTCCACCTGGGTTCGGCCGCCGCGGGTTCGTTCGGCCTGGCCGGTGCCGTCGGCGCGCTGGCCGCCCCGTTCGCCGGCCGCCTGGCCGACCGTCGCGGTCCGCAGTTCGTGACCCGCCTCGGCGCCGGCTTGAGCGTCGTCTCGTTCGGCATCATGTTCGCCATGCCGCACCTGTCGACAGGCGCGCAGCTGGTGCTGCTGGCCCTGGCCACCGTCGGCTTCGACCTGGGCGTGCAGGCGACGATGATCGCCCACCAGACCATCGTCTACGGCATCGCACCGGAAGCCCGCAGCCGCCTGAACGCGATCTTCATGACCACGATGTTCGTCGGCATGGCAACGGGCGGCGCGCTCGGTGCCCAGGCGCTGGCCGCATGGGGCTGGAACGGCATCGTGACCTTGGCCGTGGCAGCTAGCCTGGCCGCGCTGGCGGTGCGGATCCGGGCGGCGTCGGAAAAATAACAGACATCAGGAATGACCAGCGCCAGGCCACGGCAACGGGGCCTGGCGCTGTGCTTTTGCAGGCCGGGACGCGCGCGCGACGAGCACCGTCGTGCCCACGCACGCGGCGACGACGGCGGCGAACGCGCCATAGCGTGCCGGCGCCGGCTGCTGCATCAGGGGCTGGCCGGACAGCGTCGTCCCCATCCCCACGAGCAGCATCATGACGGGGAAGTGGAAGAAGAAGGTGAACGCGGGGGCCGGGTCGTCGGGCGCCGCCTCGGGTTGCGCGCCACGCGGCGTCAGTGCCCAGGCAATCGCGCCGAAGCCCCATCCCACGAGCAGGAATTTGCAGGCGACGGGCGGCCCATGCGCGTGCGCGCCGAGGAAGCGGGACAGCAGCAGCGCGCCGAGGAAGCCGACGATGGCGAGGGACAGGGGCGGCCTGGCCGTGCGCGTCGCGCCGATATGCGCCACCGCAACGCCCGTCATCCAGATGGCAGACCAGATCAGGAATAGGGGCGACGCCAGGGCCACCACGGCCGCCAGCAGCACGATCCGGCCGGCGCGCGTGGCGCGCAGGAAGACGCCGAGCAGGATGAGCGACCAGAACAGGAACGACAGCAGGTACAGCATGCCGTTGCTGCCGAACGTGGGCACGATGAAGGGCTGCAGCATGAAGAGATTGCCCAGCAGCGCGGTATAGTCGAGCGTGAGCGTGGTGAAGGCAGGGTAGGCCGTGTACAGGCCGGATCCGTTGAAGAACCGCGCGCCCGCGACGTCGCAGGCCGCGCCGAGGATCAGGCCGGGCAGGAGGAGTCCGTACAGCGCGATGGCGTGCCGGCCCGGCGTCGTACGGGTGGGCGGGCCGTGCGCCCGCAGCGCGCGTCCCGTCAGGATGCCGTCGAGGGCGAGGAAGACGGCAAACGATTCATGGCCGAGCCCGGTCAGGAAGTAAAACACGTCCGACCACCAGGTTTTTTCCTGCACGTGTTCGTAGTCGACGAACAGCAGGAAACGGACGTGGTACATCACCGCCACCAGGACGCTGGCCCAGCGTGCTACATGCAGGAACGGAACGAAACGACGGTGCATGCGAACTCTTCCATGGTCCAATGTCATCAGGGGTAACGCCATTTCATGGTGGGGCGAGGGTCGACGTCGCGCTTGAGGCTACGCAGACCTGGTTTGCATTGTGTCTGAAAGACACAATTAGGCCGCGCTACGCGATAGTGAGCAACAATGAACTTCGCTTGTGGAAAGATAGATTTCTCAATAAAAACAATGAGGTAGTAAAGAATAGAAAGTGACCGAAATGAAATAATCTGTGAGAAAAGCGTTTCAACTTTTTATTATCATTGCCCGGTTACCGTCCCCCTTGTCCATCCATGTTGCTTTCCAGCGCTTCGTTCGACCTGACCGATGCCAATCGTCCCATCCGCCTGCGCATGGCCAGCGCACGCGGCGTGCGCGACGACCAGTTACTCGTCAAGCACGTCAGCGGCATCGAGACCCTGTGCGGCGGCATCGAGTACTCGCTGCTGTGCGTCTCCACCCAGGCCGGCCTCGCGCTGAAGCAGTTCATCGCCAATCCGGTGGAACTGCAGTTCGTCACCGACAGCGGCGGCCTGCGTTCCGTGTGCGGCATTGTCGCGGCGGCGTCCGAAGGGCAGGGCGATGGCGGGCTCGCTACCTACCAGCTCATCATGCGCGATGCGTTCGCCTTGCTCGACAAGACATCCAGTACGCGTGTGTTCCGCAACGCCAGCGAAGTCGACATCACGGATATCCTGCTCAAAGAATTCCGCCAGGCGAACCCGGTCGCGGCGCGCGCGTTCGCCTACGATCTCGGAAGCCTGAAGTCGTACCCGCAGCGCGAATTCACGATGCAGTACAACGAGTCGACGGGTGCGTTCCTGCGCCGTTTGTGGAAGCGGCGCGGCATCTCCTGGTTCATCCAGCCCGGCGCGGCGAGCGAGCGGGGGAGCGACGAGACGCCGTTGCATACGTTGGTGCTGTTCGACGACGCCATGTCGTTGAAGAAGAACGCGGGCGGCGAGGTGCGCTACCACCGGGACGATGCGACCGAAGTCCGCGACGTCATCACGGCCTGGCACGCCGTGCGCACGCTCACGCCCGGCAAGATCGGACGCCAGAGCTGGGACTACCTGGCGAACGGCCCGACGGCGACGCAGGAAAACGGCATGAACGACCAGGGCGAACTGGGCAACCGCTTTGCCGCGAGCTTGGACGATTACCTGGTCGACGCGCCGCACCTCGGCGACAACGACGCCGACTATCGTAGCCTGGGCGTCGCGCGCATCCAGCGCCACGAATACGAAGCGAAGCACTTCCAGGGCGAAGGCAGCGAGCGCAATATGTGCGTGGGCCAATGGAACACCGTTGTCGGCCACGCGGAGCTGAACGACCATCCCGAGGCCGAGCGCGAATTCGTCGTCACCGAACTGCGCGTGGAAGCCGAGAACAATCTGCCGAAGACGCTGGACGACCAGGCGCGCCGCCTGTTCTCGCTGAACCGCTGGCGCGACGACAGCGCCGCGCTCGGCCAGGCGAGTCTGGAGCGCGGCGTACGCTACACCAACCGCTTCAGCTGCGTGCGGCGCGGCGTGCCGATCGTGCCGGCCTACGACCCGCGCGTGGACTTGCCGCGCACGGAGCTGCAATACGTCACCGTGGTCGGCCCGGTGAACGAAGAGATCCACTGCGACCATCTCGGCCGCGTCAAGGTGCGCTTCCCCGGCTGCCGCGAAGACGATCACGCGCATGCGCATGGTGCGGGCGCGTCCGACAGCGACCGCGACTCCGCCTGGGTCCAGGTGGCGAACCCGTGGGCCGGCGACCAGTACGGCACGATCTCGCTGCCGCGCGTGGGCCACCAAGTGCTGTGCGCCTTCGTCGGCGGCGATCCGGACAAACCGCTGATCATCGGCCGCGCGCACGGCGGCAAGACGCCGCCCCCGTCGTTCAGCCGCACCAGCCGCCTGCCGGGCGACCGCTACCTGTCCGGCATCGTCAGCCGCGAAGGCAAGTCGCAGCGCTACAACCAGCTGCGCCTGGACGACACGCCAGGCGAAATCAGCGCCCAGCTGGAAAGCGTGCACGGACGCAGCCAGCTGAACCTCGGCTACCTGACGCACCCGCGCCAGGACGGCAAGGCCGACCCGCGCGGCCAGGGCTTCGAATTGCGGACGGACGACAGCGGCGCGATCCGCACGGCCAAGTCGCTGCTGATCTCGGCGTGGAAACGCCTGGACGCAGCCGGCACGCAACTGAGCGGCAACGAGCACCTGGCCTTGATGCAGGATTGCCTGGACCTGTTCAAGACGCTGGGCGAGTACGCCGCCCAGCACCAGGGCCTGCCCGTCGACCCGGCACCGCAGGACGCGCTCAAGTCCGACCTCGAAGCGGCACCGGGCGCGCGCAACGGCGACGTGGCGGGCGACGCCAAGCCGACGGTGAGCCTGACCGGCCCGGAAGGCATCGCGTTCAGCACGCCCAAGTCGATCGTCAGCTACGCGGGCGTGAACCTGGACACGGTCGCGCAGCAGCACATGCAGCTGGCCAGCGGCAAGCGTTTCAACGTCAACGCGGGCAAGGGCATCTCGCTGTTCTCGCACAGCGACGGCATCACGCAGATCGCGCACAACGGCGACTTCACGATGCAGAGCCAGCACGACGACATGAAGCTCGTTTCTGCCAAGGACATCAAGGTGACGGCGGCCAAACGCATGATCGGCATGGCGCAGGACGAGATGACATTCATGGTCAGCGGCGGCGCGTATCTGAAGCTGAAAGGCGGCGACATCGAGATCGGCGGGCCGGGCAATCTCACTGTCAAGACGGCGGAGCATCACTGGAATGGGCCTGCAAGTGCAAAGACCGATATGCCGTCGTTCGACGCAGGGACGTTCGAGCGCACGCCGCGCCTGGTCCGCGCCACCGACGGCAAGCCGGTGGAAGGCATGCAGGTCCACATCGAGCGCGATGGTGCCGCGCCGATCACGGGCGAGACGAATGCCGCCGGCGAGGGCCCGAAGGTCAAGGGCGACCGGCTGGAGTTACTCAAAGTGACATTCAAAAAACTGTTGAAGTAAGCAGGAGCGGTAATGGAAGGCATGACGATGGACAACCCGACCGTGATCGCGGTGGGCGACGGCAGCGGCAGTACGCTGCTCAACGAAAGCTACCTGGACGTGGTGATGCAGTTGCCGCTGCCGGGTATCGTGATCTTTGTGCATGGGGTGAATTCAGATGGTGAGTGGTTCCAGGCAGCGGAGCGCGGTCTATGTGACGGCTTGAACACGCGCCTTGCGCGCCAGCATGGCGAGATCGTTCACGCGAATACGGATGGTGGGCAGTTGAAGGCGGTCGAGTACTTGGATGATCTGACGGCGGATGGATACCTGAATCCGGAAAAGCAACCCGACACGTTCATTGCGCCCAATGCTCACTATTCGCCTGTCATTCAGTTCCGCTGGGGCTACAAAGCGAGCGCCGAAGATTTGCAGACCTATGGCGACGGCATTTTCCTGAACGAGCAGAATTACTGGGGCGGCGGTCCTTTCGCCAACGGTTGCACGTCGCTGCCAGATTTGTGGGGCCAAGGCTTGAACGACCAGCTCTTCCTTTGGCTGCACGCCCAGCACTTGAACCCCACCAACGACCGAATGGTTTATGCCTGCCCGCAGCGCCCGTATTACGTACTGGCTGCCTTGCGGCTCGCGAAGTTGATCAAGGCGATCAGGGAAAAGCAGGCGGACGTACCTATTACCATCGTGTGTCACAGCCAGGGTAACATGGTCAGTCTGGCGGCAGCCTTTCTCGGCGACCGGCTCGGTGAGGTCAAAGATGTCGCCGGCAAGCCCGGTCGTTGCGTGGCCGACAGCTATGTGCTGTGTAATCCGCCGTACAGCCTTGTGAAGAAGAACCTCGTCGAGGCATGGTCGGGTACTGAAATGGCGGCGGGCGATTTTCATTGGGGGCGGCAGACCTTCAATGCTCGTGCCACGACCTTGAGGAACTTTTTCGAAATTATCCGTAAACAGGCGGAAAAGGCACAAGCACCCGACAAGATCGACGCGTTCATGAAGAACCAGCCGCATGGATTCACGACACAATCTGACCGCGACCAGTGGGGATATGGCCCGAACAAGACCAATCACGGTCGCGTTACTCTGTACTTCAATCCTCATGACCAGGTTATTTCAGCGAGCCCCGTTCAAGGGATTGGTTGGCGTGGGATGAGTGTTGACGAAATCAAGGCAACAGGAGGCAGCGACGTATTCTGCCAGCGCGTATTCGCCGAAAAGTTTACTGTAGGCAAACAGGGAGTCACGACCTACCATTTCTGGAAGAATCATCATGGCAGCGGATTGAAAGTCGGCAGCCAGAAATTCTGGCATCCCGAGTCGCCAAAGGCGAAGTACGCGATCAAGAAAGGACTGGACGCGAACAAAAACTGGATCGCCAAGGCGGCGACGATCGCAACGGCGCCGATTTTTTATCTGGTCACGGCCGTCATCGATATCCGCATCAACGCGCTTCCGGACGACGATTGGGAGACGCCCTTGACTGCGCCGAAGCTACCGGAACCGTTTGAACCGAAGTCGAAGCGATTCGGCAAAATCGCCAATCTATTTGACGAAGGAACGGATGCGCCGGGGGCAAGTCGAGACCGCGAGCGCGTGCGTGAGGAGGACGATCCGTACGACACTGATGAAGGGGGCAAGGCCGAGGGGAGCAAGGATACCGAAGCTTCTCTACGCTACGAACATCACGCGCTGCTGCGGATGAGGGCGAGGCGCGAAGACTTGTACAAGGACTCCGACAAAAGCAAAGGATTGTATCGGCATTCGAAATTTGTAACCGAAGAGGATGATCTCAGCGGTGCCAGTAATGGATACAAGGCTTGGCGCACTAAAAAAATCAAAGAAGCGCTGGCTGAGAATATAAAGGCGCCGGCTACCGATCACTCGTCGATCATGACAAATCCGGCTCACGCCGAGAAGGCTTTAGCATATGACATTCCGGTCGGGGTATGTCATATCAAGAGCGACGACATGCGGGTGTTTCGGCAAATGGCAGATTGGCGATACTTGAAAGGCCTAAATAAAAACAATGATGCAAGCGAATTCTTTGAATATTTCGGTTTTGGGGTTTTTAAGGATGGATCTGTTTATGACTGGTCGAAAAATAATGCTGAAGGGAAAATTCCCGGAGGTATTGTTAATGAAACAAATATGTTCGGAATTTAACCAGCTGGAAGGCAATATATGCGTAGTCTGACAAGCACATTGGTTCGTCGCATTTTATACGCCACCCTTGCCTTTATTATGGCATTGTTCATATCTCTCTGGATGACCTGGCGCGCTGACCCGGACGCCTCGCGGCCGCTTTCGAACAGTCAGATCTTTACGCGGTTGTTTGCAATGCCTGCTGCTTTTGCTGCACTTGTGATAGGTGTTGCGACGATATTTGCGACACGTCCGACACGTGCCGACACATTACAGAAACCGGTGGTAACTGCCCAGAAAGCGGGGCCATTCATGGCTCAAGTAGTGGGATTGCAATGGTTGAATCCACTGCAGCGCAGGGACTACCCGACCGAATGGCAATTATTGTGGGCACTGGGTCTGGTCGGACCAAATAAAAATGACGATATGGTTCGGGCGAAACCTGAAAAATACGGAAAGTTACAGGCGGTTGGGTCTATCGCTGTCGGGAATGACGGAACGGAAACGTTTAAAGGGTATCATGAAAAATATTTGGATGAGCTTGTAATTCCTTATCGAGACATTTACTTCATGGATCCCAATTATTTTTATAACGCTCACTCTAGGGAGGACAAAACGACATGGCGCGAATTGGCGGGTATTCACGTTGAGTATGCTCTTCCGGAAGGAAGGCTCGACCCCATTTCCGCAGAAAAATATACGCGAGAGATAATTACCAAAGCGTTTGATATTGGTAATAAACACTTTCCGAACTCTTGGACCCGGAGCACTCCCCCCGACGTGCACGTCACCATGGGCGGCGCCAACGCCGGCTTCACCTCATTGTCCGCCGCACTCGACTATTTGCAGGCCCATCCGAACGAAACGGTCTGGGTCATGAACTGGGACGCCCCAAGCCGTCCCAAAGACCGCCAGATCAACGAAAATATGGTGCAACTGATCCTGGCAGGCCCTAACTACAAGACCGAACGCGCCCCGCTGGCCTGGCTCGGCTTTCCGGCCAGCGCCAAGGTCTCCGACTTCGACAGCGGCAAGGACAAGCCACCGCGCGTGATCCAGGCATGGAAGGCTGCCGTCGAAAAGGCAGCCCACAACGCGGGCAAGCAGACGACGGACCTGGGCTACGTCATCCACGACGCCAACAACAACCCGGCGACGGCATCAGACCGCATCGCCGCGCTGGCGCGCACGGTGACCGAGGAAGTGCCGGAACTGGACTTCATGAAGCAGGCGTTCAATACGCCGGCATTGCTGGGTGAGATGGGGGCGGGCACGGCGTTGACGAACGTTGCGCTGGGTATCGCCTACGCGAACCACATTGGTAAGACCGTGCTCGTCGCCGGCACGACTGACCAAGCCCAACCGATCGCGACCGTAGTCGTACCGCCGGCCGTCGTGCGGCCGATCCGGCCCGACGAGCCATGGTTCCGGGCTCGCGGCGAAAATGCGGCCCACCTGGCTTGGTGGGGTATCCGCCACGATGTCAAAGACAAGACGCAGGGCTATTCCCGCTGACGAGGTCCCGCATGCGCAAGGTCATCCGCCTGAACGACCCGACCACGCACGGCGGCAAGGTCATCACGGCATCTCCCAACAGCAAAGTGCTGGGCGTCGCCGTGGCCCGCAAGGGCGACCGCTGCCTGTGCCCGATCCGCGGCCACGACAATTGCGTGATCGCCGAGGGCGACGCGCAGGTGCTGATCGACGGCGTGCCGGTCGCGTTCGAAGGGCATGCGACGAGTTGCGGTGCCAAGCTGATCTCGACCGTGGGGACGAGCGGCCGCAATTGAACAGGCCCGCTACGCGAGCCGGATGTTCTCCGCCAGGTAGTGCAACACCGTCGCCACCCGCCTGAGATGGCGGCTTTCCGGATGGGTGAGCAGCCACAACTGGGTGACGCATTCCTCGATCTCGGGCCCGACCTGGTGCAGGTCGGCCCGCGGCCCCGCCAGGAACAGCGGCAGCACCGCCACGCCCAGGCCGAGCGCGACGCACTCCGCCGCCGACAGGATGCTGCTCACCCGATAGGCCGGCGCGATCTTCGGAAAATGCCGGCGCCGCCACAGCACCGACGGATGGTCGGGTAGCGCATCGTCCGGCGCGATCCACGCCACGCCGCGTTCGACCGTCTCCTCGATCGAGCGCAGCCGGCTCCTGCGCGGCGCAAACAACGCGACTCGGATCGGTCCCAGGTGCCGCCCCACCAGATGCTCGGGCGGCGCGCGCGTTGCACGGATGGCGATGTCGGCATCGCGCCGGCCCAGGTTGACGGGCGTGTTGTTGGCATCGAGCTCGAACTCCAGCAGCGGATGGCGCTCCCGCAGGGCTTTCAATGACGGCGCCACCAGAGCGTGCAGGATGGTGTCCGTGGTGGTGATGCGGACCTGACCGGAGACCTGGTCCGGCCGGATCTGCACGAGCGAACGCGCCGCCTCGAGTTCGCTCTCCTGGCGCTCCGCATGACGCGCCAGGTTCAAGGCGAGTTCTCCCGGCAGATAGCCGGAGCGCGTGCGCTCGAACAGCGCCTGGCCCAGGCCGCGCTCGATGCGCTGCAAATTGCGGAAGACCGTCGAGCCGTCGACGCCCAGGCGTTCGCCGGCTTGCGCGAGGGTGCCCGCGCGGACGAGGGCCAGCACGGTCTCAAGATCCGCACTGCCGATGCGATAGGGTGGCGATTGCGTTTTTGCAGTCATGGTTTGCAGATACGCTTATTCCCATTGTAATCACGCAATCATAGACTCAAGCCCTTCCCATTTTCAAGGAGAGTCGCCATGACCACGTCGTTCGTTCTCGTCAGCCACGCGCTGTGCCCCTACGTGCAGCGCGCCGCCATCGTCCTGCACGAGAAGGGCGTCCCGTTCGAGCGGCGCGACGTCGACCTGGCCGACAAGCCGGACTGGTTCCTGCGCGTGTCCCCGCTCGGCAAGACGCCGGTGCTGCTGGCGGGCGATGAGGCGATCTTCGAATCGGCCGTCATCTGCGAATACCTCGACGAGACGAGCGGGCCGCGCCTGCATCCGGTCGACCCGCTGCGGCGTGCGCGCCACCGGAGCTGGATGGAATTCGGCTCGGCGCTGCTGAACGCCATCGCGGTGTTCTACAACGCGCCTGACGAAGCAGCCCTGCAGCGCGCGGCGGCCGACATCCACCGCCGCTTCCGGCAACTGGAGGAGGTGCTGCACGCGCCGCCGTACTTCAATGGCGAGCACTTCTGCATCGTCGACGCGGTATTCGCGCCGGTGTTCCGCTATCTCGACGTGTTCGAGCGCATCGGCGACTTCGGCATGCTCGCCGGACTCCCGAAGGTGCAGGCATGGCGCGCGGCGCTGGCGCTGCGGCCGTCGGTCGGGGCGGCCGTCAGTCCGCGTTATCCGGAACTGTTGACGGCATTCCTGGCGCGGCGCGGATCGGCGCTGAGTCTGGGTATGAAGGAGAGGAGTGCGTAAACGAAAACAGCGGCCAATAGCCGCTGTTCTGCATGAATTCTGTGGTCGGGGTGAGAGGATTCGAACCTCCGGCCTCTACGTCCCGAACGTAGCGCTCTACCGGGCTAAGCTACACCCCGACTGGTATGGGTACTGCTGAGGGAGAAAAACAGATGGTCGGGGTGAGAGGATTCGAACCTCCGGCCTCTACGTCCCGAACGTAGCGCTCTACCGGGCTAAGCTACACCCCGACTGTTTAAGACTTCGTCGCCGAAATCTCGGGAAGGCATTACTATAGTTGCCTCAATGGTTTCTGTCAACAGCGAAGGTGCATAACTGCAGGAGGCTGTCCTTGTATTCGCTCGGCGGCAAATCGGCGATTGCGGCCGCCGCGCGGCGTGCCGCGGTCTCCGCTTCGCGGCGCGTGAAGTCCAGTGCGCCGCTGTTCGAGACGGCCGCCAGCACGGCGTCGAAATGGGTTTCGTCGCCTTGCTCGATGCAGGTGCGGATCAGCTCGCGCTGCTCCGGCGTGCCGTTTTCCATCACGTAGATCAGCGGCAAGGTCGGCTTGCCTTCGCGCAGGTCGTCGCCCACGTTCTTGCCGATCTCGGCGGCGTCGCCCGCGTAGTCGAGCACGTCGTCGATCAGCTGGAAGGCCGTGCCCAGCGAGCGGCCGTATTCGCCGGCTGCTTCGATCTGCGCATCGTTCGCGCCGGCGACGAGGGCGCCCAGTTGCGCGGCCGCTTCGAACAGCTTCGCCGTCTTCGAGCGGATCACGCGCAGATAGCTTTCCTGCGTGACGTCCGGATCGTGCATGTTCAACAGCTGCAGCACTTCGCCTTCCGCGATGACGGTGGTGGCGCGCGACAGGATCTGCATGACGCGCATGTTGTCCAGGCTCGTCATCATCTCGAACGAGCGCGAGTACAGGTAGTCGCCGACCAGCACCGACGCGGCATTGCCGAACATGGCGTTGGCCGTCTGGCGGCCGCGGCGCATCGAGGATTCGTCGACGACGTCGTCGTGCAGCAGGGTGGCGGTGTGGATGAATTCCACGACGGCCGCCAGTTCGTGGTGGCCGGCGCCCTGGTAGCCGTAGGCGTTTGCCAGCAGCAGTACCAGCACGGGACGGATCCGCTTGCCGCCGGCACTGATGATGTACTCGGCGATCTGGTTCACCAGCGCCACTTCGGACTGCAACCGCTCGCGGATCACCGTGTTGACGGCCTCCATGTCTGCTGCGATCGTGCGGGTGATGGGGTTCTGTTGTGCGGTTTGGGTGGCGGCGGACAAGGCGGACCTGCTGACGTTTGGATGCGGATAGGTTTTGTTGAGTCGCGATTATACGACATGCAAGCAAAAGGCGCCCTTTTTCCCAGTGGCGCCAGAGGCCACGCCGTGGCGCCGGCCGCGTCACCACAACCGTTTTGACGCTGCGCACCATTCCATGTATAATCCTCTGTTCCCCGAATCCCCGGCTGTTTACCTCGCCATGATGAGGGGAATATTTCTTAACAATCAATGAGGTTTCAAATCATGTACGCGGTCATAAAAACCGGTGGCAAGCAATATAAAGTTGTCGCTGGCGAAAAACTCAAAGTAGAACAGATACCGGCAGACATTGGTTCCGAACTCACTATCGATCAGGTTCTCGCCGTCGGCGAGGGCGAGAGCATCAAGTTTGGTGCTCCGCTGGTGGAAGGTGCTTCGGTTCGCGTGACTGTGGTTTCGCATGGTCGTCACGACAAAGTGCGCATTTTCAAGATGCGTCGTCGTAAGCACTACCAGAAGCGTCAAGGCCATCGCCAGAACTACACCGAAATCCAAGTGGTTGCGATCAACGGCTAATTGCCGCGCGTCCCTATTCAGTCATCAAGGAGCATCTAAATGGCACACAAAAAAGGCGGCGGTACTACCCGCAACGGCCGTGACTCAGAAAGCAAACGCCTCGGCGTGAAAGTCTACGGCGGCCAGGCAATCAACGCCGGCGGCATCATCGTGCGTCAGCGCGGTACCCAGGTTCGTCCGGGCACCAACGTTGGCCTGGGCAAGGATCACACCCTGTTCGCGCTGGTCGATGGCACGGTCAAGTTCGTCAAGCAAGGCGTCGGCTCGAAGCAGTTCGTGACCGTCGTAGCAAGCGAAGCAGTCGCTGCTTAATTGCGGCATCAGCGGGGCCACGGCGCCCCGCTCGGTAAGGCGTCAAGCCTTGCAATCGATAGGCTCTGCCCTCCGGTAGGGCCTTTTTAATTTTCGGCGTTGTCACCGTTAAGTGCGGAACGTTCCGCGGCCGTTCGTCTATCATGGACGCCTGGTCCGCTTTTAACAGTGACACAGCCTTTCGTTTTGGTGGTCTCATCATGAAGTTTATCGACGAAGCACGCATCGAAGTCATCGCCGGCGACGGCGGCAACGGCTGCGCCTCGTTCCGCCGCGAGAAATTCCGCCCGTTCGGCGGTCCGGACGGCGGCGACGGCGGCCGCGGCGGCTCGATCTACGCGGTCGCCGACCGCAACGTCAACACGCTGGTCGACTTCCGCTTTTCCAAGGTCCACACGGCGCGCAACGGCGAGCCGGGCCGCGGTTCCGATTGCTACGGCAAGGGCGCCGGGGACGTCTACCTGCGCATGCCGGTCGGCACCCTGATCATCGACGACGTCACCGGCGAAATCATCGCCGACCTGACGGAGCACGAGCAGGTCGAACTGCTGGCCAAGGGCGGCGAGGGCGGCTGGGGCAACATCCACTTCAAGACGTCGACCAACCGTGCGCCGCGCCAGAAGACGGACGGCAAGGACGGCGAACGCCGCGAGCTGCGCCTCGAACTGAAGGTGCTGGCCGACGTGGGCCTGCTGGGCATGCCGAATGCGGGTAAATCGACGTTCATCACGGCCGTGTCGAATGCGCGTCCGAAGATCGCGGACTATCCGTTCACCACGCTGCATCCGAACCTCGGCGTCGTGCGCGTGTCGCATGCGAAGAGCTTCGTCATCGCCGATATCCCGGGCCTGATCGAAGGCGCGGCGGAAGGCGCCGGCCTCGGTCACCAGTTCCTGCGCCACCTGAGCCGCACGGGCCTGCTGCTGCACATCGTCGACCTTGCGCCGATGGACGGCAAGACCGACCCTGTCAAGGAAGCCAAGGCGCTCGTGAAGGAACTCGAGAAGTACGACGAGGAGTTGCTCAACAAGCCGCGCTGGCTCGTGCTGAACAAGCTCGACGTCGTGCCGGAAGAGGAACGCAAGAAGGTCGTCAAGGACTTCATCAAGCGCATGGCCTGGAAGGGCCCCGTCTTCGAGATCTCGGCGCTGAACCGCGAAGGCTGCGAAGACCTCGTGCACGCGATCTACAGGCATCTCGAAGAGACGCGCCACAGCGAGCAGCGCTCGGAAGAGACGCAGATGACCGTGGAAGCGCGCGGCATCTCGTCGATCGATCCGGACGATCCCCGCTTCAAGATCCTCGAAGATTAAGTCGTTGGCAGTCACCATCGTCCGGACCGCAAGCAGCAACTGGCGCACGCGCCTGCGCGGCCAATTGCTGTCGGTCGCGGCATCCGCTCATTCGCTGGCCGCGCTCGCGGCCCTGCTGGATCCGGACCGCGTGGCCGATGCGATGGGACTGTTCCCCGTGGGCGTGAACGGCTACAGCCAGTTCTACGCCCTCTACGTCGGAGTGCGCCTCGCCACCGCGGGGCTGGCTCTGTTGGCGGCCAGGCAGGGCGACCAGCCCGTCCTCGGCGACCTCGCAGCATTATTCATCCTGGCGCAGCCGCTCGGCCGCCTCGTCGCGGCTTTCGCGATCGGCCTGCCCCGGGGCTTATTGTTCGTCGTCAGCGGGATCGAGCTGGCGGTCGGCCTGGCGCTGATCGGCCTGCGCCCGCAAGGACGCTTCCTGTCAAACCGACCGTCGCCATGAACTCCCTCAGTTCCGCCATCCAGTCTTCCAGCCGCATCATCGTCAAGGTCGGCTCCTCGCTCGTCACCAACGAAGGCCGCGGCCTCGATCACGAGGCCATCGCGCGCTGGGCCGCGCAGATCTCGTCCCTCCGTTCGCTCGGCAAGGAAGTCGTGCTCGTGTCCTCCGGCGCCATCGCCGAAGGCATGCTGCGCCTCGGTTTCACGTCGCGCCCGACCGACATCCACGAACTGCAGGCCTGCGCCGCATGCGGCCAGATGGGCCTCGCGCAGATCTACGAGACGAGCTTCCGCAGCCACGGCGTCAAGACGGCGCAGGTGCTGCTCACGCACGCCGACCTCGCGGACCGCGAACGCTACCTGAACGCGCGTTCCACGCTGACCACCTTGCTGCGCCTGGGTGTCGTCCCGATCATCAACGAGAACGACACCGTCGTCACGGACGAGATCAAGTTCGGCGACAACGATACGCTCGGCGCGCTCGTCGCCAACCTGATCGAGGCGGATGCCCTCGTGATCCTGACCGACCAGAAGGGCCTGTATTCGGCCGATCCGCGCAAGGATCCGGCAGCAACCCTGATCGAGGAAGCGCAGGCCGGCGACACGTCGCTGGAAGCGATGGCCGGCGGCGCGGGCAGCAGCATCGGCCGCGGCGGCATGCTGACGAAGGTGCTGGCCGCCAAGCGCGCCGCGCGCTCCGGTGCGCACACGGTGATCGCGTGGGGCCGCGAAGACAACGTGCTGACGCGCCTCGCGCACGGCGAAGCGATCGGCACGCAGCTGACGGCGCCGACCGCGCGCCTTACCGCGCGCCGCCAATGGATGATCGACCACCTGCACACGGCCGGCCAGCTCGTGCTGGACCCGGGCGCCGTGCAGAAACTGGTGAAAGAGGGTAAATCGCTGCTGCCGATCGGCGTGACGGCCGTGCGCGGCGAATTCGGCCGCGGCGCCCTCGTGGGCTGCGTGGACGAAGCGGGCAACGAGATCGCACGGGGTCTCACCAACTACACGAGCGGCGAAGTCAAACGCATCATGCGCCACGCTTCCAGCGAGATCGAAGCGATCCTCGGCTACGTCGAGGCGCCCGAGCTGGTTCACCGCGACAATCTGGTCCTGATCTGATCTGCGTTTCGCGTGGGCGGAGGGCCGCCCACCCTACCCGGGCCGTAGGGTGGGCATTTGAGGCCCGGGGCCTCAAATGATACGTGCCCACGCGTGACGTTACCTGGCGAGCAGCATGCGCACGCCCGCGTACGCGAACACGCCGGCCAGCACGGCGTTGACCCAGCGCTCGCCGGCCCGGTAGACGCGCCGCGCGGCGCCGGTCGAAAACGCCAGCGCATAGCAGCAGAAAATCGACGCGCTGAGCGCCGCGCACGACAGCACGAAGGCCAGCGCGTCCGCCTGGCGCGCGCCGGCGGGCAGGGCCAGCGATACCACCGACAGCCACACGACGATCGCCTTCGGATTCGTCAGGTGCATGGCTACCCCGCGCGTCCACGTACGCGCATAGCCTTCGTCCACCACCTTCGATACGGGCGCGCCGGCAGCACGGCGCACCTTGCGCGCCGCCTGCCACGCCATCCACAGCAGGTACACGCCGCCGACGACCTTCACGACGGCCAGCGCGCCGGACCAGCGTGCCATCAGCGCGGCGAGGCCGAACGCCGCACATAAACCCCAGCACAGCGAACCGCAGACGACGCCGGACGCCAGCGCGAGCGCCCGCGCGCGGCCTTGCGCCATCGCCGTGCCCATGACGGCGAGGACGCTCGGCCCGGGGCTCGCGACGCCGATCGCGAAGGCGGTGTAGGCAAGCAGTGCGCTCATGTCGTGTCCTTTCAGGCCGGATCGTGGCACACCACGCACAGCTTGTTGCCGTCCGGGTCGCGCACGTAGGTGCCGTAGTAATGGTCGTGATATTCGGGACGCAGGCCCGGCGCGCCGTCGCCGCTGCCGCCGTGCGCCAGCGCGATGTCGTACGCCGCATCGACGGCCGCGCGGTCGGGCGCGAGCAGGGCCGTCATCTGGCCGTTGCCGGCCGCATGCGGCTCGCCGTCGTACGGGGCGCCGATCAACAACAGGGGCCGCGGCTGTCCGGGGCTTTGCCAGCCGGCCCACGGGCGCGACCAGTTGCAGAAGCGTGCTTCGAGGCCCAGCGCCGCCGTCAGCGGTTGGTAAAACGCGAGCGCCCGGTCGAAATCGCCGACGCCGATGAAGACATGGGAAAACATCGTCGCCTCACAGTGAAAAAAGATGACAAATCGTTACAATAAAGCCCTGACACGCAAGGCTGAAATCAAGAAGGCATTCATATTGCTCGGTTATAATACTGAACTTTTGCTATTAAGTATTTCACAGTGTCTGGCGGTACCCCATGCATTCGCCAGTCTTCCTGCAGGACACTCAATTGAACACGGCTCCCCTCATCGTCGACCTGGACGGTACGCTGATCCATACCGACATGCTGCACGAATCCGCGCTGCGGGTATCGCGCGACCGTCCGCTGGACGTGTTGCGCATCCCGCTGTGGCTTCTGCAAGGCAAGGCCGTGCTGAAAAGCGAGCTGGCCAGCCGCAGTAGTTTCGACGCGTCGCTGCTGCCGTATAACGAATCGCTGCTGGCCTGGCTCAAGGAAGAGCGTGCGGCCGGCCGCCGCATCGTGTTGTGCACGGCGTCCGACCGTTCGATCGCGCAAGCGGTGGCGGACCATCTGGGCGTGTTCGACGACGTCCTGGCCAGCGACGGCGCCGTCAACCTGGCCGGCGACAACAAGGCGGACGCGCTGGCGCAGCACTACGGCCACGGCAACTTCGACTACGTCGGCAATTCCAGTGCCGACCTGAAGGTGTGGCGCCGCGCGCGCAAGGCGATCGTCGTCAACGGCGCCCGCGGGCTCGCGCGCAAGGCGGCGGAACTGTGCAACGTCGAGCGCGAATTCCCGCCGCAGCCGCGCGGCTTTGCCGCCTGGCGCAAGGTGCTGCGCGTGCACCAGTGGATGAAGAACCTGCTGCTGTTCGTGCCGCTGCTGGCCGCGCACCGCATCGCCGACATCGACGGCTGGCTGACCCTTGTGCTGGCGTTCGTGTCGTTCAGCCTGTGCGCGTCGACCGTCTACATCGCCAACGATCTGCTGGACCTGGAGAGCGACCGCGCCCACCCGCGCAAGCGCCTGCGCCCGTTCGCAGCGGGCGCCGTGCCGGCCTGGCAGGGCGTCGTGCTGGCACCCGTGCTGCTCGCCGTCAGTCTCGCGCTGGGCGCCTTCGTCGGCGGGACGTTCCTGCCCTGGCTCCTGTTCTATTTCGTGCTCACGTGCGTATACTCGTGGGGTTTGAAGCGCGTGATCCTCCTCGACTGCATCACGCTCGCGATGCTGTACACGTTACGCATCACGGCCGGCGCGGCCGCGCTGTCGATGCCGCTGTCGTTCTGGCTGCTCGCGTTCTCCGTGTTCCTGTTCCTGTCGCTGGCGTTCGTGAAGCGCTATGCGGAGCTGAAGTCGCAGGCGCTGTCCGGCAAGGAGAAAGTGCACGGCCGCGGCTATTACACGAGCGACGAGCCGCTCGTGCTGAACCTCGGCGTCACGGCCGGCTACGCGTCCGCCGTCGTGCTGGCGCTGTACCTGAACAGCGAAGTCGTGCTCGAACTGTACGAACGTCCGGAAGCCGTGTGGGGCGCCGTGCCCGTGCTGATTTTCTGGATCAGCTGGATCTGGATGCAGGCGCACCGCGGCCACATGCACGACGACCCCGTGGTGTTCGCCGTGAAGGACCGCGCCAGCCAGTTGGCCGGACTCGCGTTCGGCACCGCGCTCGTCGCCGGCGCGCTCGGATGGCCATGGTAAAAGTGTCGTCGTGGGGACGGCTGGACAGCCGAGAACACGACCTGGTCCCATTGTCCGACCGCGACCAGGCCGTGCGTGCTGTCGCGGGCAGCCGCGGCGTCGCGCAGGGCAATGCGCGCAGCTACGGCGACGTGTGCCTGAACCCGGACGGCCGCCTGTGGCGCATGACGGGCCTGGACCGCTTCATTGCGTTCGATCCCGCCACCGGCCGCCTGTGCTGCGAAGCGGGCGTGCTGCTGCGCGACATCCAGCGCATGAGCATCGCCCACGGCTGGCTGCTGCCGGTCACGCCCGGCACGCAGATGATCACGGTCGGCGGCGCCATCGCCAACGATATCCACGGCAAGAACCACCACGTGCTCGGGTCCTTCGGCGACCATGTGCTCGGCCTGCGCCTGGCGCGCACGGACGGCCGCGTGATCGATTGCGGACCGGACTTCGAGCCAGGCTGGTTCGCGGCGACCATCGGCGGCATGGGCCTCACCGGCGTGATCGTCGAGGCCGAGCTGCAGCTGCGCAGAGTCTCCGGGCCGTGGCTCGTCACCGACACGGTCCCGTACCGTAACCTCGACGAATTCTTTGCGCTGGCCGACAGTTCCGAGGCCGGTTGGGAGCAGACGGTGTCGTGGGTGGACTGCCTGTCCGGCATCGGCCGCGGCCTGTTCTTCCGCGCGAACGCGGCCGGGATTCCGGACCTTGAAGCGCAGTCCGGGCGCAAACCGAAGCGCGTGCCGTTCGTGCCGCCCGTGTCGCTCGTGAATGGACTTTCCCTGAGGGCGTTCAACGAGACCTATTTCCGCGCCAACGTGCTGAAGGCCGGCTACGCCGTCGCGCACTTCGAGAAGTACACCTACCCGCTGGACAACCTGCACGACTGGAACCGCATGTACGGTCCGCGCGGGTTTTACCAGTACCAGAGCGTCGTGCCGCGCGACGCGGGACGCGCCGCCATCCAGGCGATGCTCGACGCGATCAAGGCGTCGGGGCAGGGCTCGTTCCTCGCCGTGCTGAAAACCTTCGGCGACCGCGCGAGCCGCGGCATGATGAGTTTTCCCCGGCCTGGTGTCACGCTGGCGCTGGATTTTCCGAACCGCGGCGAGCGGACGAACGCACTGTTCGAGCGCCTGGACGCCATCGTGCGCGACGCGGGCGGGCGCATCTATGCGGCCAAGGATGCGCGCATGCCGCGCGACCTGTTCGAATCGGGCTACCCGCGCCTCGCCGAATTCTTGCAATACCGCGACCCGGGCATCAGCTCGGCCATGTCGCGCCGTCTGATAGGAAGCTGATATGCCGGATTCCCTCCAACGCATCGTGATCGTCGGTGCGACTTCTTCGATCGCCGAGCATTGCGCGCGCCTTTGGGCGACCAAGGGGCCCGTCGCGCTGATCCTCGTCGGGCGCGATGCGGACCGCCTGGAACGCGTGGCCGCGGACCTGCGCGTGCGCGGCGCCACCGTGACCGCGCGCACCGTCGACTTTTCCGACCCGCGCGCCATCCGCGCATTGGCCGACGCCGTCGTGGCCGAGGGCATGCCGCAGCAGGTCCTGATCGCGCACGGCTCGCTGCCGGACCAGCAGCAATGCCAGCGCGACCTCAACGCCGCGTACGAGGCGCTCGACGTGAACGGCGTGTCGCCCGTGCTGTTCGCGGAAGCGTTCGCCGGCCACATGGAACCCGTGGGCGGCGTCATCACGATCATCGGCTCCGTCGCGGGCGACCGCGGGCGCCGCTCGAACTACGTGTACGGTGCCGCGAAGGGCCTCGTCACGCGCTACGCGCAGGGCCTGCAGCACCGCCTGGCCGGCAGCGCCAGCGCGCTGAAGGTCGTGCTGGTCAAGCCGGGACCGACGGCCACGCCGATGACGGCGCACCTGCCGCAAAAGGGCCTCGCGCCCGTCGAGCAGGTCGCGCGCACGATCGTCGATGGTTCCGCCGCCGGCAAGCCGGTCGTGTACGCGCCGGGCAAGTGGTTCGTGATCATGATGATCATCCGCCACCTGCCGGCGTTCGTCTTCAACAAAATGAACATCTGAGCGAGCACGCATATGATGGATACCCGAGAACTGCCGCGCCACGGCACCCTGTCCGCAGCCGCCACGCGGGAAGCGCCGTCCTTCCTGACATGGGTCGTGCTGTTCCTGCTGATCGTTGCGGCGCTGGCCGGCCTCGAATGGCACATGCTGCGCCACGTGAACCGCGAAGTGGGCGACTTCGCCGCCAACAGCCTGCTGATCCAGGACGCCAAGCGGCTGCACCTCATCTACGGCAACTACTCGCGCGTGGGCTTCAACCATCCCGGTCCGGCGATCCTGTATGTGCTGGCGTTCGGCGAACTGGTGTTCCACGACTGGTTGCACCTCGTGCCGTCGCCGCTGTCCGGCCAACTGCTGGGCGGGATCCTGTACAACGCCGGCTGGATGGTGCTCATCTGCGCGCTCGTGCGCCGCATCACGGGCGCGCTCGCGCCGGCGCTGTTGTTCACGGCGCTGCTGGTGCTGGGCGCCGCATGCAGCGACTATGCGATCGTCAACGGCATCTGGTTCCCGCACCTGTACTTCTTCCCATACGCGGCGATGATCGTCGCGATCGCGCCGCTCGTGTATGGCCGCATCGACAGCCTGAAGGCGCTCGCCGTCTCCAGCGGCTTCCTGATCAACGGGCACGCGTCCTTCATTCCGATGCTGGGCCTGACGCTCGTCGTCGTGCTGCTCGCGAACCGGCGCCTGTCGCGCGACGACCGTTCGCTGCGCGTGCTGTCGCGCGCGTGGTTCGTGCGCAACCGCGCCGACATCCGCATGGCGTGCGGTATCCTGTTCCTGTTCTTCGTCCCGCTGCTGATCGCCACCGTCACGGAGTGGCCGGGCCCCCTGTGGGACTACTTCAAGTTCGGCCGCGGCAACAAGGGCAACCACCTGCCGGCCGCCCTGAAATTCGTGGGCGTGTACTGGCGCCTGGGCTTGCCGTCGATGTGGGGGCTGCTGGCCGTGCCGCTGCTCGCCGCGTTCCTGCTGAAGGACAAGGTCGTCGATGCGTCCCGCTCGGACTTCGTGCGCGGCGCGCGCGCGCTGGCCGTCACGTTCTTCGCCGCGACGTTCGCCGTGCTGTACTACGCCAAGGCCGGCGTCGACGACCTGAACCAGGTCTACATCGCCATCTTCTATTACGCGGTGCCCGCGATGTGCGCGGCGCTCGTCGTGCTGTATGCGTGCCGCGGGCTGGGCAGCCGCGCCGGCAACGTGGCCGCCGGCGCGCTGACGGTGGCGGCGCTGGCCGGTTCGTGGCACTGGGTGCGCCAGGCGCCAATGTACGAAGTCTTCTACAACCAGCCCGGCGTCGTGCACCTGTACGACAAGCTGCGCGCACTGCCAGGCGAAGGCCGCATCGTGCTGGACCTCGAGCAGGATCCGCGCACGTGGGGCGTCATCTGGGGCAATACGCTGGGCCTGCAGGCGTATGCGAAGCGCCAGCATGTGGACCTCGTGTGCGTGAACGACAACTGGCATATTTCGAACACGAAACCCGGCAAGTGCACGCCGGACGAAGTCGCGCACAACCGCCGCTTCGACGTGCACCAGGTTGAGGCGCCGAACGCAGAAAGGGGCGAGGGCGACGTCGAGGCGTTCGGTCTCGCGCTGTACCGCAAGGGCGTGCCGCCGCGCCATGCGTCCTACCTGACCGTGAAGGACGCGCCGGATTATTTCCGCCATATCCTCGGCAAGGGCTGGTCCAAGCTCGAAGGCGACTTCGTGTGGTCGGACGGTCCCGTGGTCGAGCTCAACCTGCCGGCCGACCCGGCGCGCGGACGGATGTTGACCTTCGACTTCGGCAGCTTCGTGCCGAACGGCGAAGTGCACCTGGAAGTGCAGGCCTTTTCGAACGGCAAACCGGCCGGCACGGGAACCTGGAACTTCATCGAGGTGCGCCACCGTTTCACGCTGGATCTCGGCCCCGAGCCGACGGCCGCCCAGCACATCGAACTCAGGATCGACAAACCGACGTCACCGCAGCAGTTCGGAATGTCGCCGGACACGCGCCTTCTCGGCCTGTCGCTGTACGGAATCAGGAAGGACAACCCATGACCGATTTGAACCGCAAGATCATCCTGCCCGGCGGCGCCGGGCTGGTGGGACAAAACCTGGTGGCGCGCCTGCAGACGCGCGGCTACCGCAACATCGTCGTGCTGGACAAGCACCGCGCCAACCTGGACGTGCTGCGCCAGGTGCAGCCCGACATCACCGTCGAATACGCGGATCTCGCCGAGCCGGGCGAGTGGTCGCGTCACTTCACGGACGGGTCCACCGTCGTCATGCTGCAGGCGCAGATCGGCGGCAACGACTGGAACGACTTCGTGCGCAACAACATCGACGCGACGCGCCTCCAGCTCGACATCATCAAGGGCCAGCCGAACACGCGCCTCGTCGCGATCAGCTCCTCCGTCGTCGTATCGGTCGCGGACGATTTCTATACGCGTTCGAAGCGCGAGCAGGAAGCGATGGTGCTGGCGAGCGGCATCCCGTGCCCGATTTTGCGTCCGACCCTGATGTTCGGCTGGTTCGACCGCAAGCACCTGGGCTGGCTGTCGCGCTTCATGAGCAAGGTGCCCGTGTTCCCGATTCCGGGGCACGGCCGCTACATGCGCCAGCCCTTGTACGTGGGCGACTTCTGCAGCGTCATCATCGGCTGCATCGAGGACCCGTCCATCACGGGCGTCTACAACATCTCGGGCCACGAGGAAGTCGACTACATCGACATCATCCGCGAGATCAAGCGCGTGACCCATGCGAAGACGCCGATCGTGAAAATCCCGTACAGCCTGTTCTACGCGTTGCTCTGGGTATGGGGCAAGTTCGACAAGAACCCGCCGTTCACGACACAGCAGCTGGCGGCGCTCGTCGCGCGCGACAGTTTCGAAGTGATCGACTGGCCCGGCATGTTCAAGGTGAAGAGCACGCCGTTCGCGAAGGCCATCGACGAAACCTTCAACGATCCCAAATACAGCAACGTCGTCCTGGAGTTCTGAATGAAGCAGCGTATTGCCGTCCTCGGGGCGGGGCCGATGGGCCTGGCCGTGGCTTACCAACTGGCGCGCGACGGCCATGAACCCGTCGTGTTCGAAGCGGACGACCGCGTGGGCGGCATGGCCGCGCACTTCGATTTTTCCGGCACGTCGATCGAGCGCTATTACCACTTCCACGCGATCTCCGACCACGCCTTCCTGAAGGTGCTGGACGAACTCGGGCTGTCGTCGAAGATGCACTGGGTCGCGACCAGGATGGGCTACTGGTTCCGCAACGAGGTGCAGGAGTGGGGCAACCCGGTCGCGCTGCTGAAGTTCCGCGGCCTGGGCTTTATCGCCAAGTTCCGCTACGGCCTGCACGCGTTCCTGTCGACCAAGCGCGACGACTGGAAACCGCTGGACCATGTGGAGGCGAGCGGCTGGATCAAGGGGGCCGTCGGCGCGGAAGCGAGGGAAGTGCTGTGGCGCCGCCTGTTCGACTATAAATTCTACGACTACAGCAACAACCTGTCCGCCGCGTGGATCTGGAGCCGCATCCGCCGTATCGGCCGTTCGCGCTACAGCCTGTTCAAGGAAAAGCTGGGCTACATGGACGGCGGTTCCGCGACGCTACTGGAAGCCATGCGTGCCGACATCGAGAAGCACGGCGGCATCGTGCGCCTCAAGACCCCGGCGACGAAGGTCGTGATCGAGGACGGTAACGTGAAAGGCGTGGAAGCGGGCGGCCAGTTCGAGGCGTTCAACAAGGTGATCAGCACGATCCCGCTGCCGTACGTACCCCGCGTGATGCCGGACCTGCCGCCCGCGACGCTCGATGCGTTCCGCTCCAAGAAGAACATCGCCGTCGTGTGCGTGATCGCGAAGCTGAAGAAACCCGTGACGGAGAACTTCTGGCTGAACACGAACGACGAGGAGATGGACATCCCGGGCCTCGTCGAATACACGAACCTGCGGCCGATGGGCGACCAGCACATCGTCTACGTGCCGTTCTACATGCCGGGCGAGCACCCGAAGTTCGCGGAACCGGACCAGGCGTTCCTCGACAAGGTCAAGCGCTACCTCATGAAGATCAATCCGTCGCTCAAGGACGCGGACTTCGTCGACATGCGCGCGAGCCGCTACCGCTACGCGCAGCCGATCTGCGAGCCGGGTTATCTCGACCGCCTGCCGCCGGCGAAGCTGCCCGTGGGCGGGCTGTGGGTCGCGGACACGTCGTACTACTATCCGGAAGACCGCGGCATCTCGGAGAGCATCGACTTCGGCCGCAAGATGGCGCGCGAGGCCGGGGCGTGATCCGGAACTTCGCGTCGCGCCAGTTCCTGGTGTTCCTGCTGACGGGCGGCTTCGCGGCGGCCGTCAACTTCGGCTCGCGCATCCTGTACAACCGCGCGATGCCGTTCTCCTCGGCCGTCATCTGCGCGTACATCACGGGCATGATCACGGCGTTCGTGCTGGCGAAGCTGTTCGTGTTCCGCGAGAGCCAACAGGCCACGCACCACGCGGCCGGCTGGTTCATCCTCGTGAACGTGGTGGCCGTCGCGCAGACGTGGGCGATCAGCATGCTGCTCGTGAAATGGGTGCTGCCGGCGCTGGGCATCACGATGTTCGCGCGCGAGATCGCGCACGGGGTCGGCGTCGTCGTCCCTGTGTTCACGAGTTATCTGGGGCACAAGCATTTCAGTTTCCGTTGAACGGGACTCCGGCACATACCAAGGCGCTTCGGCGCCTTTTTTCATGCATATGGCATTCTATATTGCTAGTCGTTGGTAATTTTTATTGCGCTCGTTGTGTAATTTAGTTTCCAAACAAAGAAAGGCCTGTGCTACATTCGTGCTTGATCCGTTGTTTCCAATGAAAGGAAGACGATGTCCCGATTGCCGCGCCTTGGCCTCATCGGCCTGCTCCTCCCCGCGTTCCCGGCCAGCGCGCAGGGCCTGAACATCGCTTCCGAACTGCTGCACGGCGGTATGGGCATCGTCGCCATCGGCGCGCTGTCGGTGCTGGCGCTGGCCGTGACGTTCGAGCGGCTCGTCAACTTCCGCCTGGCGAAGGTGGCGCCGCCGGAGCTGGCGGCCGAAGCAGAGACGCTGTGGCGCGCAGGCCGCTTCGACCAGCTGCGCGAGCGCGTGGCCGATGGCGACAGCAGCCTCGCGCGCATCCTCGGCTGGATGGTCGAACAGCGCCACCTGCCCGCCGAAAAACTGGCGGCGCGCGTGGCGGAAATGGCGGGCGTCGAACTGCGCCTGCAGCAGCAAAAGGCGTATGCGCTGAATGTCGTCGCGACGGTGGCGCCGATCGTCGGCCTGCTGGGCACCGTGATCGGCATGATCGAATCCTTTCACGTCATCGCCTTCAACGGCATGGGCGATCCGACGCTGCTGGCGGGCGGCATCTCCAAGGCCCTCGTCAACACGGCGGCCGGCCTGTCGGTGGCGCTGCCGTCGCTGGCCATGCACCACGTCTTCCGCAACCGCATGGTCGGCATCGGCATCGCGCTGGAGCGCCAGCTGAACCGCGTGCTGGACGGCATGCCGGCGCGCACGCTGGAGGTCGTCCATGCGCATTGACCTTGGCGACGACGATCAGCCCGAGATCGGCCTGATCGCACTGATCGACTGCATCTTCTTCGTGCTGATGTTCTTCATGGTCGCGACGTCGTTCCGGCACCCCGACGGCGAAAAGCCGGAGAAGGACATGCGCATCGTGCTGCCGACGTCGCAGGTCAGCCTGGATCGCGCCACGGCCGCGCCCGAGCCGCTGATCATCGGCGTCGACGCCGGCGGCGGCCTGTATGTCGACCGCAAGGAAGTGTCGACGCAAGCCCTGCACGACCTGCTCAAGCGCGAAGCGGCGCGCGACCCGGCGCGGCCGGTCCGCATCGACGGCGACCAGTCCACGCGCTACCAGGACATCGTGCACGTGCTCGAACTGTGCCAGTTCGAGGGGCTCACCCACGTATCGATGCATACGCGCTGACCATGTTCGCTGACGCTCCCCCGAGGTTCGGACATCTGCGGCGGCACCCGTTCATCTATCTGTCGCTCCTGCTGCATGCGGTGCCGCTCGTCGCGCTGTATCACCTGGGCAGCCAGCGGATCGAGCTCGTCCAGCGCGAGCGGCAGCAGCGGCAGGTCGAATCGGGTGCACGGCTGACGGCGCAGGCCCGTCTCGAAAAGCGCGTGCACGACATGGAGCGGATCAAGTCCCTGCTCGAACAAAGCACGGCCGCGCATCCGGCCGCGCATTCGGCCGACAATAAGGAAGACGAGGTGCAGTTCAGCGCGCAGCCGAAGGCGCCGGAACAGTTGCTGAAGCAGGCGAAGGACCTGGCGCGCAAGATCGACGAGATCGAGCGCGACACCAAGGCCGAGCAACTCGCAAAACTGCTCGACATCCCGAAGAAAAAGGCGTTGAAACAGGTCGCGGAGAAGGCAAAGGCCGCGGAACCGCCTGCCGCCGAACCGCGGACGCCCGCGGAAGCGGCGGCGCAGATCGAGCAGCTCGAAGCAAAGGCGCGGGTCGCGCTGGAAGAGCGCCGCCACCAGCTCGAGCAGCAGCAGAACGGCGTGCAGGTCGCAGGCGACGCGGCGGGGGCGGCCCAGCGCGGCACGGGCAAAGGCAACGGCAAAGGCAATGGCCAAGGCGACGGCACCGGCAATGGCAACGGCCTGAGCGGCCAAGGCCTCGGGAACGGTAATACCGGCGGCGTGGGCCGCACGACGCTGGACCGGATCGCCGCGTTCAGTAATCCCGACATGCCGGATCGCGCCACGCAAGCCTACATCGGGGGCGCGGGCACCATGTTCGGCGGCGGCGTCGCGCGCATTCCCACCGTCGACGCGGCCAGCATGGTCAAGGGGGCGGGCAGGATGATCGGCCCGGGCGGCACGTATGCGAACCGCGTCTGGGTCAACCGATGGTACCTGATCGGGCCATTCGACGGGCGGCACGGCGATGGGCTGTTTGCCAATTACCGCCATCCGCCGGAGCAGGGCGTGGTGCTGGACGCCGCGTATCGGGGCAAGGGCGGGCGTCTCGTCAAATGGGACTATGTCGACATGGCGCGCTATCCCCTGGAGCCGCCCGTGCACGCGGAAGACGCCGTGTACTACGGCTATACGGAGCTGATGCTCGACGCGGAACAGGACCTGACGATGTGGGTCGGCGCCGACGACGATGCGCAGCTGTGGGTCAACGACCGCCTGGTCTGGAAAGGCGGGAACGTCGACAAGGACTCGTTCTTCGGCCAGGTCTACGAGACGAGGAATACCTATGTGCGCGACTACAACCTGAGCGAAGGCAGGCGCATCGTGCACTTCCGGAAGGGCCGCAACAAGCTGTTCTTCAAGCTGTCGAACGGGCCGACAAGGATCTTCTTTTCGCTGGTCCTCACGAAGTGAACGGGGCGGCGCGCTGCATGTTGTGCCAGGCCGACGGCGTCACGCCCACGCTGCCCTTGAACCGCCGCGTCAGGTGGCTCTGGTCCGCGAAGCCGCATTCCAGCGCGACGGCGGCGAGCGGCATGCCGCGGCGGATCAGGGCCTGCGCCTGCGCGATCCGGACGGCGTTGAGGTACACGTGGGGCGGCATGTGGTAGGCGGCGGTGAACGCGCGGGTCAGGTGCGCGCGCGACAGGCCGGCGACATGGGCCAGGTCCGCGACGGTAATGTCGTGCGCGTAGTACGTGCGGATATAGTCTTTTACCCGGGCGAGCGTGGTTGTGCGGGACGGCGCAGCGCCGGGTTGCGGCCGCTCGCCGTGCCGCGCCAGCATCGTGACGAGGAACGCACGCATCAGCGTTTCGGCGCGCAGGGATTCGGCCGGCGTCTGCGCCAGGCTGGCGGACAACGCGCCGAACGTCCCGGCCAGTTGCCGGTCGGTGGTGTGGGGCCGCGAAAAATAGCGGTTCCCGTCCACGCAACTGGCGACGAAGGCATCGGGGACGTACCACATCGTGTAGCGGAATCCGTCCGCCGTCCCGCGGCAGCCGTCATGGTCGTCGTCGGGGTTGAACAGGACCAGGTCGCCGGGCCGGCTGTCGTACTGCATGCCCTTGCAGCGGAAGCGCTGGATGCCGTAGGTCGTGGCGCCGATCGCGAAGCAATCGTGGCTGTGGCGCTCGAATGCGTGGTCGGAAAAGTCCGCCCGCATGAGCGTCACGCCGGGAGCGAGCTCTCCGAAGATGGCCTGGTTCATGCAACGATTGTACAAGACCCGCGGTGCGGCGGTCCGTCACAATGCGGTTTTCATCGGAGGCATCATGCACGCTGCAATCGACCTGGCCGCCAAGCTGGCGACTTTCACGGAAGCCTTTCAACCCCGCACGGTGGCCTTGTTCAACGGCCACGACGTGATGGTCGCGAAGCTGCGCGGCGAGTACCACTGGCACGTCCACGACGACACCGACGACTTCTTCCTCGTGCTGGAGGGATGCGTCGAGATCGACCTCGAAGACGGTTCGACGGTGACGCTGCACCCCGGCCAGATGTTCGTCGTCCCGAAGGGCATGCGCCACCGGCCGCGCGCGCAGGGAGAAGCGCACATCCTGCTGATCGAGCCGACGGGCACGCCGAACAGCGGCGATCCGTTGACGGCCGCGCCGCGCCGGGTCATCTGACCCGGACAGCCGTTACGCGTCCTTCGGCGCCGGCGTCTTGTCCTTGTACTCGCACAGGTCGTTGATGATGCAGTTCCAGCACTTGGGCGTGCGCGCCACGCACGTGTAGCGGCCGTGCAGGATCAGCCAGTGGTGGGCGTCGTGCAGGAATTCCTTCGGCACGAATTTCAGCAGCTTCATCTCGACTTCGTCGACATTCTTGCCCGGCGCGATCTTCGTGCGGTTCGACACGCGGAAGATGTGCGTGTCGACGGCCATCGTCGGTTCGCCGAACGCCGTGTTCAGCACGACGTTCGCCGTCTTGCGGCCCACGCCGGGCAGGGCTTCCAGCGCCTCGCGCGAGCGCGGCACGTCGCCGCCGTACTGGTTCACGAGGATCTCGCACGTGGCGATGACGTTCTTCGCCTTGTTGTTGTACAGGCCGATCGTCGAGATATAGGTCTTGAGTTCGTCCAGGCCCAGGTCGAGGATCGCCTGCGGCGTGTTCGCCACCGGGTACAGCCTGCGGGTCGCCTTGTTGACGCCGACGTCCGTCGATTGCGCGGACAGCAGCACGGCGATCAAGAGTTCGAACGGCGTCGTGTATTCGAGTTCGGTGGTGGGATGCGGGTTGGCGTCGCGAAAGCGCGTGAAGATCTCGAGGCGTTTGGCGGGATTCATCGATGTTTCAGTCTTTCTTGTCCGAGGCGGCCTTCTGCTTCGCGCGTTCGATGGCGGCGGCGATGATGGCGCGCTTGCGTTCTTTTTCCGCCAGCTCTTCCGCCGTGTTCGTGGTTTCGGCCGTCACGGCGCGCATCTTTTCCAGGGCCTTGGCGGCCAGGCGCGCATCGTTCTCTTCCTTTTCGCGGCGCAGGCGCTCGGTGCGGAAGTCGTGGCGCGCGCGCGCGGCGTCCGCCTGTTCCTGCGACCATGCGGCCCAGCCGGTCGGCTCGCTGGCGGGATCGTCCGTGCGGGGAATCATCGCGATGCAGTCGACGGGGCAGGGCGCCACGCACAGGTCGCAGCCCGTGCACAGGCTCGGGATGATCGTGTGCATCTGTTTGGCGGCACCGAGGATCGCATCGACGGGGCACGCCTGGATGCACAGGGTGCAGCCGATGCACAGGCTTTCGTCGATGAACGCGACGGGACGCGGCCGTTCGACGCCGTTGGCCGGGTTGATCGGGATGACGGGCCGGCCGGTGACGCTGGCCAGCCGCGCGACGCCTTCCATGCCGCCGGGCGGGCACTGGTTGATCCCGGCCTCGCCGCGCGCGATCGCTTCCGCATACGGGCGGCAGGCGGGATAGCCGCACTTGGTGCACTGGGTCTGCGGCAGCAGGTCTTCGATCTGGTCGGCGAGCGTCTTGGTCACGGCAGTGCTACTTCGAAACTGGATAGACCGTCATTATCCGCGAAAAGTCCGATCGCGTCGAAATGCCCCAGGTTAATGCCATCTGCATGGTTTCGTGATGCAACGTACGGAGTGCGGCCCGGCCCGGTGGTCTACTGGAGTCCAGGCAATGACAACCCGGAGGGTCTCTATGAGCAAGAAGCACCTCGCCATGTCCACGAAGCTTGCTGCGCTGCTGAACGCCGCCACCGCCGCCATCCACGATATGCGCCGCAGCCGCAATGTGCCTGCCCGCTACCGCAACCATCACTACGGCGTCAACGCCTGGCGCGAACACAATATGCGGCCGCCGTCATGACGCTGGCCCGATGACCGATCACTTATCCGTGGGCTGCCTTCAAGGCGGCCCCGGCCGGTGAAACACATGGGCCGTTCCCGTTCGCGCGGGCGCGGCCTTCTGTTATTCTTGACGCGCCAATAACAAAAGAAAGGAGGACATCGTGCACCACGCATTCCTGGACCATTCACTTCACCGAACCAGCGACTTTCATGCAAACGATTCCGACCCTCTATTTTCCCGGCCTGTGCGCCGTAGCCATTTCCTTCTATCGTGACGTCCTGCACGCCGACGTGCTGTTCCAGTTGACGGCGATTCCCGATTCACTACCGCAGTTTCTCGGGCCCGGCAGTCCCGGCAAAATCATCCGGGCTGGTTTGCGCATCGGCGAGTCGGTCATCTATCTTTCCGAAGGTCATCACCCCGACCAGGCGCCCGCGTTCGCGGGCTTCTCGATGACCCTGCACGTCGACAGCGCGGACGAGGCGGCGCGCCTCCTGCAGGCGCTGGGCGAGGACGGGGATGTCCGCGTCCCGTTGCGCCCGACGGCGTGGGCGGATGCCTTCGGTGCCGTCATCGACCGCTACGGCCTGCACTGGATGATCGAGACGGGGCGCCCGCAATAAAAAAATGCCGCGGTGGGCCGCGGCATGTTTCAGGGGTGCTTGAGCAACGCTCAGGCGTTCTTGCGGATGAACTCGCCGATCATCGGACAAATGATCTCGCGCCAGCGGCGGCCCGAGAAGATGCCGTAGTGGCCGCACTTCGGTGCCGTGAACAGCTGCTGCTTGTCGGCCGGGATGCCGGTGCACAGGTCGTGCGCCGCATGGGTCTGGCCGGCGCCGGAGATGTCGTCCAGTTCGCCTTCGATGGTGAACAGCGCCACGCTCTCGATGTCTTGCGGACGCACGAGCTGGCCGCCCACTTCCCATGTGCCCTTCGGCAGGCGGGTTTCCTGGAATACCGTTTTAATCGTTTCCAGGTAATACTCGGCCGGCATGTCGAGGACGGCGTTGTACTCGTCGTAGAACTTGCGGTGCGCTTCCGCCGAATCGTCGTCGCCGCGCACCAGGTGCTGGTAGAACTCGCGGTGGCTTTGGGCGTGGCGGCCCGGATTCATCGCGATGAAGCCGGCGTGCTGCAGGAAGCCCGGATAGACCTTGCGGCCGAAGCCCGGGTAATTGCCCGGCACGGCGTAGATCACCGTGTTCTCGAACCACGAATACGGCTTTTCCACGGCCAGGTCGTTGACGGCCGTCGGCGATTTGCGCGGGTCGATCGGGCCGCCCATCATGACCATCGACTTCGGCAGCTTGGCGTCCTTGTTCGTCGCCATCAGCGAGATCGCGGCGAGCACCGGCACGGTCGGCTGGCACACGGAGATCACGTGGACGTCGGGGCCCAGGTGGCGGATGAAGTCCTGGACGTAATAGATATAGTCGTCGAGGTGGAACGCGCCGTGCGACAGCGGCACCATGCGCGCGTCGACCCAGTCCGTGATGAAGACGTCCTGGTCCGGCAGCAGGGCGCGGACGGTGTCGCGCAGCAGCGTCGAGTGGTGGCCCGACAGCGGCGCCACGACGAGCACCGTCGGCTGTTCGAGCGCGGCGAATTCCGTGTCGCCCATGTCTTTCTTGAAATGCAGCAGCTTGCAGAACGGCTTGTTGACAACCGTGCGTTCCATGATACCGACCGTCTTCCCGTTGATGATGGTCGAGTTCAGGCCGAAAGCAGGTTTCTCATAGTCCTTGCCGAGGCGGTACATCAGCTCGTAGCCGGCAGCGATACGCTGCGAAAACGGGGTGTGCGCGAACGGTGAGACTGGATTCGAAAACAGTTTGGCAGAGGCGTCGGCCCACTGCATCAGCGGGTTCAGGAAGGAGCGTTGCATCTCGTGCAGTTGGTAAAGCATAATGTTTTCCTTCATGACTCTGTGCGCAATTGCAATCGTTTGCGCTACGTGTTCGATCAATTATAGGCTCATTCGGCTTGGCGTGGGGCAACATCGAGCCTGAGTCACAATCTGTTTATTACTGCATTGCAGCATTTGTATCACAGTTGTCAGGGCGCGGTTCGTTAAGTGCACTACATAAGAAAAATGCCCCGCATCGGCGGGGCATTTTCGTGGTGTGAGGCTAACGGAACGGTCAGTCGAACACAGGCGTCTCGACGCCGAGGATCTTGTGCAGCTTCGGCGAGGTCGTCGTGTACTGCATGTGGATCTTCTTGTCCGGGAAGATGTACGGCGCGGCACCGAAGGCGGCCAGCGCGGCTTCGTGGAAGCCCGACAGGATCAGCTTCTTCTTGCCCGGGTACGTGTTGATGTCGCCCACGGCGAAGATGCCCGGCACGTTGGTCTCGAACTTTTCGGTGTCCATGACCTTCAGCTGGCGGCGTTCGATGTCCAGGCCCCATTCGGCGATCGGGCCCAGCTTCGGCGACAGGCCGAAGAACACCATCAGCATGTCCAGCGGCACGCGGCGGGTCACGCCGTCGGCGCCGGTCACCTTGACTTCGGACAGTTGGCCATCCTTCTCATCGAAGCCGGTGACCTGGCCGGTGATCAGTTGCATTTCGTAGTCTTCGCACAACTGCTTCATCTTGGCGACGGAAGCCGGGGCGGCGCGGAAGTCTTCGCGACGGTGCACCAGCACGACGGATTCGGCCTTGCCAACGAAGTTCAGGGCCCAGTCCAGCGCGGAGTCGCCGCCGCCGCAGATGACGAGGTTCTTGCCTTCGAACAGGCTCGGATCCTTGACGCGGTAGAACAGTTGGCTGTTCTCGAACTTCTCGATACCGTCGACCTTGATCGTGCGCGCCTGGAACGAACCGACGCCGGCGGCGATGAAGATGGTCTTGGTGATGAAGCGGGTACCGGTCGACGTTTCGACGTTGAAGCGGTGGTCTTCGCGACGCTGGACGGTGGTGACTTCCTGGCCCAGGTGGAAGGTCGGCTCGAACGGCTCGATCTGCTTGAGCAGGTTGTCGGTCAGTTCCTGGCCGGTGCAGACGGGCACGGCCGGGATGTCGTAGATCGGCTTGTCCGGATACAGCTCCACGCACTGGCCGCCGACGGCCGGCAGCGAATCGATCACGTGGGCTTTGATCTCCAGCAGGCCCAGCTCGAACACCTGGAACAGGCCGACCGGGCCCGCGCCGATGATCACGGCATCGGCTTCGATGGCGCCGGCAAAGGAGCTGTTGGGAGCGATGGTGCCCGCTTCGGGGGTCGTAGTCATGCTAAATTTCCTGAGTTATATGCTGTAGGTAGGCGAGGGCGGATAGTGTGCCACGAATGGCGCACGCCTGCAGGGACCGGCAAAGGACGCCGGCCATGGCGGCCGGCGTTCAAGAACGATTAGCGGGCCAGTTGGTCCAGCTTGCTCTTGACGTCCTTCCATTCTTCCGCGTCGGGCAGGGCCGGCTTGGTCTTGGTGATGGATGGCCAGTTGCGTGCCAGCTCGACGTTGAGCTTGATGAATTGCTGCTGGTCCGACGGCACGTCTTCTTCCGCATAGATCGCGTTGACCGGGCATTCCGCCACGCACACGGCGCAGTCGATGCACTCGTCCGGGTCAATGGCGAGGAAATTCGGGCCTTCCCGGAAACAATCTACCGGGCATACATCCACGCAATCGGTATAGCGACAACGGATGCACGATTCGGTGACAACGTGGGTCATAACAGTCCTATCAATGAGTGGAAGCGGCGGCGTGTATTATTCGAAGAGCGTTCGCCGGACGCGGCAAAGCACTGTATTTTAGGGCAATTCGGCTTCTACGACAAATCAGGCTTATACACAATACACATAAGCAAATGTATTCGGGATCCGCCCGCCGTGCCGCTTCCTGGGCCGCTTCCGGACTCACCGCAGCCTGTCCGTGGCCGCCAGGTCCACGACCGCCGTCGTCGCGACGGCCGTACCGGAATCGTCCGTGACCGTGACCGTGGTCAGCGCCACCGCCGCCGGTTGCTCGCCCGCCGGGCCGGACCGGCCGTGTTCCGCGCACCAGCGTGCGAGGGCCTCCGCTTCCGCCTGCAAGACCCGTTCGACATCGTAGTATTCGGCCAGGTTCATCGTGCCGCAGCAGGCGCGCCGGTCCTGGCGCGCGCCCGGGGCGTCGGTCACGAGTGGCGCGAGAACCAGGCCGGCCGGGTGGTCGCCCGTGAACCCGGCCGGCAGCGCGAACACCTCGCGCTGGGCGAAGCGGTCGCGGATGGCATTGACGACGGTCTGCGGCTTGCCGTCCTCCGACGCGAGCCGCAGCATCTCGTTGGCGACGTCGGCGAACGTGGCGGCCGTGTCCGGCGCGGCGATCAGCGCGCGCAGCACGAGCCCGCGCACCCAGCCGGCGACGTGGTGCAGGACGCCGGCACAATCCTCCAGGGCGGGATTGCGCTCGAGGGCGAACACGTCGGCCAGGATGTCGTAGACGGCGCCCGTGAATACCTGCGAGATCGCGTGCACCTCGGTGCCGGCCTCGGACAGGGTGAGGTCGTTGTCCGCATTGCGCAGGCCCGTCGTGCTGCCCAGGGCGAGGCCGAACTGCTCGGCGATGTCGGCGAGGAAGGTCTTGTCGTGCAGGTGCGCCTTGGTCTGGGCGATGACGGCCTCGCACTGGTCGAGCTGGGACAGCGCGAGGAAGATCGCCGTCAGGTCGCCGAACGATTCGTGCAGGCCGCCCGTCTGCGGCGGATTGTCGGCCAGCAGCCATTGCGGCTTCAGGCCGTCCAGCACGGCGTGGCCGGTCTCGTGCGAGACGATGTCGAACGAGCGGCACGTGTACACGCGCGCGGTCTCGCCGGCGGGCACGAAGTCGCCGAACTTCAGGCAGGCCTGCGAGCGGCTGTAATAGGCATTCATCACGTTCGGCAGGCCGTACGGCCAGACCTGCAGCGGCGACGTGTCCACGCTGCTGTTCCATTGCCAGGGCAGGGGCATCGCGCTGCCGGCCGTCGACAGCGCGCGCTGGTACATCGTCAACGTCTGGCGCACGACGGCGAACGTGTGGACGGCGTCGAACTGCGGGGTGTCGGGCATCGTCACGAAGTCGCCGAACGCGTTCGGCTCGACCGGCGGGATGCCGCCGTCGCCCGACGCCAGCACGATGCGGGCGTCGCGCGGCCCCGCCAGCACGACGCCGGGCAGGAAGACCTTGCGCGTGCCGATCTCGTCCACCGACGGATCCTGCTTCCACATCAGCACCCGCGCGCCGGATGCATAGGGCAGGGGCACGTCACCCGGCTGGTTATCCTCTTGCGCCGATGCGCTGCCGGGCCCGGTCTGCGGGCGCGGCCGGCCCGGCTGGTCGAGCAGTTGCGCGGCCTTGCGGTGCTGGCGGTAAGAGGCCGTGGGCGTCGGCACGAAACCGACGGGGGGCTTGGTGGGCGTCGAATCCATGGCAATCCTCCTTGATGACACGAGGAATGGTCGCCCCTTGCCCAGGATGGGCCTTGAGACTCATCAATTGATTATTCTCTAGGCAAGCGCTGGCCTTTGCGCCCGGCAACTGGCATCATGGCGGGCTTGTTTGCTTTGAATCAGTAAGGAAATCGAATGCCGGACATCAGCATCACCCAGCCGCACAGCCTGAGCCAGACCGACGCGCGCGCCGCCGCGCAAAAGGTGGCGGACAAGCTGGCCCGCGAATATGGCCTGACGTGCACATGGGAAGGAGACGTGCTGCGTTTCGCCCGCAGCGGCGTGGAGGGGGCGCTCACCCTGGGCGAGCGCCAGGCCGCATTGCGCATCAAGCTGGGTTTCCTGATGAGTGCTTTCGCGTCCACCATCGAGCAGAAGGTGGCGGAAAGCATGCGCAAGACGTTTAATACTTGATTACTTCAGGTCTTCGATCAGGTCGACGTACTGCTGCATCGCGTCGTCCTGCGACGTGCCTTTCAGCGCAGCCCACGCGTCGTACTTGGCGCGTCCGACCATGTCGGTGAAGCCGGGGCGCTCGCCCGTGACGTCGCCGCTCGAACCCTGCTTGAACAAGGCGTAGATCTTCAGCAGGGTCATGTTGTCCGGACGCTCGGGCAGGTTCTTGGAATCGAGCTGGGCCTGGGCGAACTGTTCTTGCAAACTCATGGTAACTCCTTGGACGATGTGCGGGCATCTTAGCGCATCGTGTGTGGAATCAGCCCCGATCCGACCGGATTTTAGAAGAATTGCTCGGTCTGCAATGGTGGGCTCGGGGAGCCCACCCTACATGCGACGCCGTAGGGTGGGCACCCTGTGCCCACCAATGCGTCGACGAACATCAAACGTCGAGGAGTTCGACGTCGAAGACCAGCGTGGCATTCGGCGGAATCACGCCGCCGGCGCCGCGCGCGCCGTAGCCCAGGCTCGCCGGGATGATCAGGCGGCGCGCACCGCCCACCTTCATGCCCTGCACGCCTTCGTCCCAGCCGCGGATCACGTGACCGGCGCCCAACGGGAACTGGAACGGATCGTTGCGGTCTTTGCTGGAATCGAACTTGACGCCGGTGCTGCCGTCGTCGTTCTGCAGCCAGCCGGTGTAGTGCACGGTCACGTGGTTGCCGGCCTTCGCTTCGGCGCCGCTGCCGACGACGGTGTCTTCGTATTGCAGGCCGGAATTCGTGGTGGTGATGGACATGAGTCTTCCCTTGTTGTTCAGAGTGAAAGGCCGATTGTAGTCCATGACCTGTCAAAGCGCTATTAACGCTCTGTCCACTGTGTTGCGGCGGCGCGCCGCTTGCGTGCGATTCCATCGTTCTACGCTTCGGAGCGTTCAAGTTTCCCCGTAGAATAAAGCTTCCTTCCACTGAGCCTGTGTCGTCCCAATGCCGCGTCGCTTCTGCAAGTCCATCATCTCTGGTTTCGTCCTGTTTTCGGCCATCCAGGCTGCCCACGCGAACGTCGTGGTCGTGCTCAATTCGCGCGACGCCACGGTCCAGCTGCTCGACCAGACGACGGGCGCCGACAACGGCACGTTCGCGGTCGGCAAGGAGCCCCATCACCTGATGGCCACGCCGGACAACAAGTCGGTCATCGTCGCCAGCTCCGTCGGCAACGAACTGATCTTCCTCGACCCCGCCACGGGCAAGGTCCAGCGCCGCCTGGCGGACGTGCTCGACCCGTACCAGATCGGCTTCTCGCCGGACCAGAAGTGGTTCGTGTCGGCGTCGCTGCGCCTGGACCGCGTGGACGTCTACAAATACGAAGGCGGCAACCTCGTGCTGAGCAAGCGCCTGCCGCTCGCGCGCATGCCCAGCCACATCGCGTTCGACGCGGCCAGCACGACGGCGTTCATCACGCAGCAGGGCAGCGACCAGGTCAGCGCCATCGACCTGAAGACGCAGACCGTCAAGTGGACCCTCCCGGTCGGCAAGCTCCCGGCCGGCATTTCGATGACGCCGGACGACAAATACCTGCTCGTCGGGATCATGGGCAGCGACTACGTCGAGGTGATCGACTGGCGCGCGCAAAAGACCGTCAAGCGCATCAAGACGGGTAACGGTGCCCACAACTTCCGCGCCCTCGGCGACCGCCGCCACGTGTTCGTGTCCAACCGCGTGCAGAACTCGATCAACATCATCGACCAGACCACGCTGGAAAACGTCGGCATGATCCCGGTGCCGGGCGGTCCGGACTGCATGGAACTGACGAACGACGGCAAGACCCTGTGGGTGACGCTCCGCTGGATCAAGAAGGTCGCCGTGATCGACGTGGCCAGCCGCAAGGTCATCAAGATGATCCCCGTCGGCCGCTCGCCGCACGGCGTGTTCTTCGCCAACTCGGCGCCGCGGATGTGATGCTGCGTCCCGCCGTCGCGCTGCTGCTGACTGCCACCTCGATCGCGCACGCGGCTGACGCGTGCAAGGGTACGATCTACCTGACGTTCGACACGGGCAGCCAGTCGCAGGCCGAACTGATCGCCGACACGCTGCGCCGCCATCACATCAAGGCCACGTTCTTCCTCGCCAACGAGAAGACCGTGCGCGGCGACTGGTCGCTCGATCCGTCCTGGGCCGCCTACTGGAAGGCGCGCGTGGCCGAAGGGCACGCGTTCGGCAGCCACACGTTCGACCACGTCTACTTGCAGCGCGACGAAGCCGACGGCCGCATCGTCGTCAAGCCCCAGTTCGGCGCGCATGCGGGCCAAAAGCTCACCTGGACGCAGCAGCAGTACTGCGACGAACTGCGCCGCGTCGACACGCGGTTCGAACAGCTGACGGGCCGCC